>Ga0114931_10000563_pt1 | contig 45065 bp, 48 predicted proteins | sample 2SBtaG_FD_89579 | JGI IMG/M metagenome (GOLD analysis project Ga0114931, IMG submission 89579) | Deep subsurface microbial communities from Kolumbo volcano to uncover new lineages of life (NeLLi) - 2SBTROV14_V59a metaG | ecosystem: Environmental > Aquatic > Marine > Volcanic | place: Kolumbo... | reverse complement strand
TGCTACGGCACCAGCGGCAATATCGTCACGTGCAATGATGCTGGCGTGACGTACGCAGTCGGGACAGACGTGCTCACCCTGAACGGAGGCTTGAGCGTCGGCGGCACGAGCAACAGCAGCTTCGACACGAACACGCTCTTCATCGACAGCACGAACAACAAGGTCGGCATCGGGACAAGCGCGCCGACACAGCGCCTCGACATCAACGGGTCCGTCAACGTGACGGGCGTCGCGGACGGCAGCTACACGTGCTACATGTACAACCCGAACGGGGGCTGCATGCTTGGCGGGAACAGCACGTGCAACATCCTCTTCAGCCCTGACGGCAGTCTGCAGACTGCCGTCTGCAACTAAAACGAGAGCGGAGGCGCAACGTATGGCCATACGTGACAAGAACATCATCTTCTTTGTCCTAGCCTCCGCTCTCTTCGTGTTCTTCGCCGCTTCCGTCTCGGCGGTCGCGCCGAACATCAGTAGCGTCGTCATGAACGCGACGGACAACCCGAACAACACGTCGAATGCGAACCTCACTGCGTACGTGACGGCGAGCGATGCTGAAGGCGATAATATCAGCTACGCGTGGGACTGGCGCAAAGAAAACGTGAGCATCGCAATCCTCAACATGAACTTCGACGTGAACGACAGCGCGGGCACGAATAAGACGAAAGACTACACGACGTACAGCAATAACGGCACGCTCGGCAACGGCACCGCAGGGACGGAGCCGACCTGGAACGCGACGGGCGGCTGGAACGGTACGGGTGCATACAAGTTTGACGGTAGCAACGATTTCATCGACATCACAGACACTGACTTCTATGATAATACTAACATCAGCATCGAACTCTGGATCAAACCAGCGAGTGTGACGGGGAAGAAGACGCTCATCACTTCCGGCTCCTCGGGCGGCGACCCGTGGTTCCATTTTGTTATGGACACGACGAACATCCAGGCATTCGCAGGCGGTGGTTACACAGCCATCACGGCGGGTTTAGAAGCAGGTGTCTGGCAGCATCTCGTTTTCACGATCGGTTCCGGCACGACCGGAGCAGGTACTGTCTACAAGAATGGTGCAAGTATTGGCTCTTTCAACAGAAACACTGCGAGTGGAACTATCGTCTCTATTGGAAAGCATAAGCCGGGCTACACCCATAGTGGGTGGTATAAAGGTAGCATGGACAACATCAGAATATATAATAGGGAGCTCTCCGCAGCGCAAGTCCTCGCCCTCTACAACAATCGTTCCGACCTCATGGTGAGCGACGAGATCTCCAAGGGCGACAACTGGTCTGTCTGCGTCACGCCGAACGACGGCACTGCCGACGGGAGCGAGGCGTGCAGTAACACGCTCGAGGTGCAGAATGGCGCGCCAATTGTCTCGTCGGTCGTCCTCAACGCAACCAATAAACCGAGCAACACGACAAGCGCGAACCTGACAGCCTACGTCACAGCAGCTGATAATGACGGCGATAATATCAGCTACGCGTGGGACTGGCGAAAGGAGAACGTGAGCATCGCAGTCCTCAACATGAACTTCGACGTGAACGACAGCGCGGGCACGAATAAGACGAAAGACTACACGACGTACAGCAATAACGGCACGCTCGGCAACGGCACCGCAGGGACTAAACCACGGTGGAACGCCACTGCTGGTAGGAATGGGACGGGCGCGTATGTGTTTGATGGAGTGGATGATGTGATTGTCATCAATGACTCGGATACGCTCTCTTTCGGAAATGGGTCGAGCGACTCTCCATTCAGCATCAGCGGATGGTTCTCTCTGTCGAGTCTCCCTTCAAGTTGGGCACTAGTCTCCAAGGGGAGCGGCCTGTACGGTGGCGAATACTACCTCAGCGTCGAGTATTTCAGGTTTCCAGGTCAAATTTCTTTCTATGTTCTTGACCAAAGCACAAGCAAACGGATACAAGCATATAAGTGGGGCTTGTCAATCGGGAAATGGATGCATGTCGTTGCCACCTATGACGGCTCCGGAACGACGAGCGGAATCAACCTCTATGTTGATGGGACCTCTGCCGGAACCGCGAAATCAAAGGAAGACGGGTATATCGCTATGGAGAACACCAACGAACCGGTCGCGATAGGACGGCGTGATGACTATATCAATGGCACGATCGACGAGGTGCGGATCTGGAACCGCTCCCTCTCCGCGACAGAGGTCCTCGCTCTCTACAACAACCGCTCTGATCTCATCGTCAGCAACGAGACTCTCGTCGGCGAGAACTGGAGCGTGTGCGTGACGCCGAACGACGGCACTGCCGACGGGAGCGAGGCGTGCAGCAACACGCTCACCATCATGGGCGACTGCGAGACGAGCGCCGACTGCGCCGGAGGCAAGTCGTGCCTCTACAACTACTGCTTCAGCGACAGCGGCATCTTCACGCTGCAGAACGGGACCCAGGACGTCGCATGGATCGACAACTATGGTCGCATGATGATCGCGGGCACATCCAGCACGTCTCAAGGCAGCTGTACTGGCGAGTTCCCCATCCAAGCGTCTGGATCGACCGTTGGCGCCATCAGCAAGCAGGGCGACCTCTGCCTCGAGGGCACCATGAGCGAGTCCCAATCCTTACCGCTCGCGTCTCCGGCCGGCGGCGGCTTCCTCGTCAAGAACGCGACGAGCGCGAACGTCCTTTACGTCGACACGTCGGGAAACATGGCTCTCGGAGCCGACCTCATCCCGAACGGGTTCGTCTAAAATCACTGCTCAAGGAGTCACGAAAGAGACGTTGCACGCGTGGTCGACAAGACCGAGAATGGCCCTTCGATGCAGGAGAAACGAAAAATATTTAAACAACTGTTTATTCTAATAGACACATGTCTAAGAGAATAGATGAACTTCTCCTTCTCGCTCGCTTCTTCGAAGAGCCGCGCGCATGGCACCTCCGCGAGATCGCACGCGCAACAGGGATGAATCCGTCGACCGCGTCGAAATACTTAGAGGGCTACGTCAAGGAAGGCCTCCTGACGAAGAGAAGAGAACGCGGCAACGTCCTTTACGAACCCGACACGCAGAACCACGACTTCCTCTTCGAGAAGCGCATCTTCAACCTCCGCCGCATCCGGAAGAGTGGTCTCCTCAAAACGCTCGACGAGCAGCTCGCCTACCCGACAGTCATCCTCTTTGGTTCCTGGGCGAAAGGGGAGAACCACGAGCAGAGCGACCTCGATCTCTTCGTCATCGCGGACGAGAAGCGGGCGCCCGATCTGACAAGGTATGAGAAGAAGCTCGGCGCCGAAATCGAACTCTTTCTCCACACGCCAGAAAAATTCCGCGAACTCCGGAAGCACAACAAAGAATTGGCCAACAATGTTATGAACGGCATCATCCTCTCCGGCTACGTTGAGGCCTACTGATGCGATTCGACGATTTCTTCAAAGAGCGGAAAGTGGTGCGCTGCAGACCCGACAAGGAATGGGCGAAAGCGCTCTTGAAGATGTCCGACGCATCGCTTGACGCGGCCAACGCGTTGGACACGGAGAGGAACTCTTCTGCCGCCTTGACGCTCGCCTACACTGCGCTCCGGCAGGTGCTCGAGGCGATCTGCCTCCTGCGCGGCTACAAGGTCTACAGCCACGAGGCCTACACTTCCTTCCTCAAGGAGCTCGACGAACCGGCAGCGGCGGAGAGCTTCAATCGCTTTCGGAAACTCCGCAATGGTGTCGAATACTACGCGAGACCGGTCTCTGCCGCGGTCGCTCACCAAGCGTTGAAGGGGATCACGACGATTCGGAAGCGGCTCAGAGAAAAGTATGCGAAGTGAAAGGTCTTGCGTTCGGCACGCTTCCCTTTCTCAAGAAGGATAACTCCGACAGACTTTTTCAACACAACCATCTTCGCGAATACCTTTATAAACGATGCTGGGAAGAGATGGATTGTGGATGGATGGTTGAGGCGGGACGCGTGACGAGAGAGCGAGAGATCCAGGATGTCGTCCTCCTGCTCCTCATGCTCTTCCTCATGCCCGCGACCGTCCACGCCGTCACTTTCAGCTGCAACTTCACCGCGAGCTGCAGCGGCACCGGCCTGCTCCGCGCGAAGAACTTCAGTGCGGGCTTCAACAATGCGCACGTCGAGCTCATGAACGCGACGCCGACCTATCCCGCCACCCTCTGCTGTGTCACGGATGCGAACCATACGCTTGACTACAACTGCACGAACGAGAACGCGACGGTCGTCCTCCGCGCCAACGGCAGCACCAACACGCACGTCCAACGGCCAGGAGTCACGCCGCAGTACACGCATGACATCTGCATGGCGCTCAGCCCGGGCAACCTCTCCTGCGAGTACGTGAACGGGAGTTGCGATGCGGGCTACGCCCCGGTGCTCAGCATGGCGTCTTCAGAAGACAACAACGGCCTGTACAACCTCACCAATGCGCACGTCGCGAACTACTCCCATTACCTGCTTAGCGTGTGCTGCAAGGGCGGGAATTCGCCGCCGACGACGCCCACCCTGCTCTACCCTGCGCAGGGCAACGACACCGTGTTCGAGCGGAACATCACGTTCGACTGGACGGATAGCACGGATCCGGACGGCGACCCGTTCGACTACGACTTCAACCTGACGCAAGCGACGTGTGCGGATGACTACCAGGACGCGGTCGCCGCAAGCAGCTACACGAGCGGCGAGCTCTGCGTCGACAAGGTCTACTGGTGGAAGGTTCGCGCCTGTGACACGGGCGGCTGCAGCGCCTGGACGCCCTTGTGGAACTTCACCATCGCGAGCGTGCTCGGTCTCACGTTCGACGTGAACAACACGAACTTCGGTACGCTCGCGCGCAACGCGACCGACAACACAACCGATAACGCGCCGTCTCCCTTCATCGTGAACAACACGGGGAACGTGCCGCTCAACGTCACGTTCGCGGCGCTCGACCCGCTCTTCGACACGAGCGGCCTGGGAAACGACTCGTTCCAGTACAAGGCGCGCGCCTACGAGACGGGTGCGTTTGACAGCGGACAGACGAATTGGACCAACGTCTCGATTACAAATACTAGTCTTTACACCAACTTCCATTATCAAGACGTGCGGGACGCGGCCTACGTCGACATCCTCGTCAGGCTGCCGTACGAGGAGCCGGCAGGCAGCAAGAGCAGCACTGTAGAGGTGACCGGCACGTATGGCTAAACGAGCTTCTCAGCACACCCAACTCTTGCTCCTTACTCCCTCACTTTTCCTCTCGCTTTTCCTTCTTCTCACCCCCCTCGTTGCCGCTTTCCAGGTGAGCCCCGCAGCGAAGAGCCTCACGACCGGCGAAGAGACGATTCCGTCTGCCTACACGCTTCGCGTCCTCAACGACCAGCTGCAAGAACTCAGTGTCAATCTCAGTGTTGAGGGTTCGCTCGCACCCTTGCTCACCCTCTCGCCACAGAACTTCACGATGCGTGCCGGGGAGTATGAGCGTCTCGTCAGCATCAGCATCCACCCGGGCAAGCTTCTTCCAGGTCCCAATCTCGCTCGCATCAGAGTCAGCGCTACGCCTGCCACCGACGGACAGTTCGGCGGCGGCGTCACGCTCGTGCACAAGCTCATCTTGTTCTCCCTCTATTCTGGCAGCTATCTCGAGCCGACCTTCACGGCGAGTGACGCGCTGCTCGGCGGCCAGGCACACTTGCTGCTCAGCTTCTCCAACTACGGCCAGGAAAGGACGCTCGCGAAGGCGACGGTCGCCATCCGTTCTCTGGGTGGGGAAGAGCTCGCCGTCGTCGACCTCGGCACGGCGACGGTCGAAGGCGGATCCGAGGGCAAGATCGAGGGATCCTGGCAGACCGGTGAGATGCCTGCTGGACGCTATCTGGCGCAGGCGATGCTGCGCTACACGGACAAGGGCGACGTCAAGACTGTGGTGCGCGACGACGATGTCCGTGTCGGCGCACCGAACATTGTGTTCGGCAAGCTCGTCGCCAACTTCACTGCCGGGCAGATAGCGGGTGTGCGCGTCCCAGTCACCTTGGTATGGAATGAGCAGGTGGAGTCGGCGACCACATTCATCCTCGTCAATATGACGGGGAGCGAGCTGTTCCGGATGACGACGGGACGCACGGTCTTCAGTCCTGGCGAGACAGGCGGCGTGCGTGGCTTCATCGAGATCCCGGACGTGCCGGCAGGGAACTACACGCTCCGCGCGCTGGCCGAGAGTCCAAGCGCTGGGGTGCTCGGGGAGCGCTCTTGGCTCGTGCCGATAGCTGCCGCTCCTTTCGGCGTTGCGCAGGTGTTCGAACGAGCAGCGAGCGCGCTCCCCCTGTTCATCGTCGTCGTGCTCATCCTGCTCCTACTGGTTGCGCTCGTCCTCAACGCGCGCAGACTGCGCAAGAAGCGAAGGTAGTGCTGAAATGATTTAGGCACCCACATCTTTCCAATAACCATTCAAGAATGAAAAACAGTAAACTTTAAATAGGCACTTGTCAAGAGAGGAGATATCATGGCAACAGACATCTCAAAAAATACGCTCTTCGTCCTCGTCATCCTCACCCTTATCGTCTCGGTGCTCGGAACCTGGACGGTGCTGAATAACCTGAATGCACCCTCTGTGGCATCACAAGCCTCAAGCGAGACTGGCCAGGTTCAGTTGGTAGTGGCACCACCACAGACGGCGAACGACGCGACCGGACAGGTCGTCTTCAACATAGAACCGCAAGCAAGGTGATCACATGGACATCTCGAACAAAAGCGTGGCCTTCCTCCTCGTCGTGGCGATAGTCATAAGCCTCGGCGGAACCATCTTCAGCCTGAACAAGCTGAACCAGCTCGGCTTCACCGGCTTGGCCTTTTCGAACTCGCCGCAAGGAACGGCCAACCTGACAGTCAACAGTAGTCTCGTCCTCACGTTCGTTGTGAGCAATGTTGACTTCGGCACGGGGTACACGAACGATTCGGGTGCGGGTATGGAGCACTGCGTGATGGATACGAACGGTTCTGCCAATTCCGCTGATTGCATCGGCTTCAACTCGGGCGTCTCTCCTTTCGTCCTCCGGAATGATGGGAATAAGGATCTGAATGTCAGCATCTCTGCGAACAAGAATGCCACCACCTTCCTCGGCGGAACCAATCCAGTCTTCCAGTTCTTCGTTGAGGATAACGGGACCGAGAGCGGCTCCTGCTCCTCGCCGCAGCAGACTGTGTGGACGGATATGAACACGACCAGTGTCGACATGTGCGGTACGAGCGGCCTCAACTATGAGGATTCGACCGATGAGCTGCGCATCCATATCAAGGTGAGCGTGCCTCAGGACGCGACACCGGGCGCGAAGACCACAACGCTGATTGCAGCGGGAACAACACCGTAAGAGTTCGAGGTGTATCAATGGAACTATCAAACAAGAGCTTGGCCTTACTACTCGTCGTGGCAATCGTTATCAGCGTCGGCGGCACGATGGTGAGCCTGAGCAAGCTGAACAGCATCCGATACACGGGGTTTGCAAGTTCCTCCAACTCGCCGCAGGGCACGGCGAACCTGACGATTAACAGTAGTCTCGTCCTCACGTTCGTCGTGAGCAATGTTAACTTCGGCACGGGGTACACGAACGATTCAGGAGCAGGCATCGAGCAGTGCGTGATGGATACGAACGGTTCTGCCAATTCCGCTGATTGCATCGGCTTCAACTCGGGCGTCTCTCCTTTCGTCCTCCGGAATGATGGGAATAAGAATCTGAATGTCAGCATCTCTGCGAACGAGAACGCCACCACCTTCATTAGCGGAACCAATCCAGTCTTCCAGTTTTTCATCGAGGATAACGAGACGGGGAGCTGTACGACGCCGAACCCGACTGTGTGGACTGATATGAACACGACCAGTGTCGACATGTGCGGTACGGGCGGTCTCTTGGCGAATCCCAGCACGAGTGATGAGCTGCGTATTCATATCAAGGTGAGCGTGCCTCAGGACGCGATACCGGGCGCGAAGACCGCGACGCTGACGGCCGCGGGAACAACACCGTAAGAAACATTTTTAAACAGGTTCTTCCCTTTTCTCTCCCATGAAAACGTGGGTGCTCATCGCTCTCTTCCTCGTCGTGCCAACGCTCGTCATCGCATCTGCAGGCGTCAATCCCCCCCCAGGGAGCCAACGTCATTTACTGTTCACGCCAGGATTGACAAAAAACCTGACGTTCAGTATTTTCGGAGCGGAAAGATTAGACGTTTTCCTCACAGGTGACTTGCGCGACTATATCACAATTCATGATCCCATGCCAAACGGGAGTGCTCGCGCGGTCACGCTCACGCTCGAACTGCCTGAGACTCTCGAGCCCGGCAAGCATATCTCTTATTTCTATGCTCGTGAAGCAAGTTCCGGAGGGATGATTGGCGCGCGCGCTTCAATCGGTGTCGTCATCAGCGTCCTCAGCCTCTACCCGACACCCTACTTGGAAGCGGGCCTCTCAGCAGGGGATACGGCCGTCGGCGAGCGGAGCATGGCGACGCTCTCGCTCACGAGCTGGTCGAAAGTCGTGACTCCAGATGTATGGGCAGAACTCGTCGTGAAAGATCAGACGGGAGCGACAGTGGTGACTGCCACGTCGCAGCACGTCGCGGTTCCCGCACAAGGCTCGCAGACGCTTCTCGTGCCGCTCGAGACGATGGAGCTCAAGCAGGGTCGCTACAGCGTCGAAGCGCGTATCCATGGCGCGCAGCCGAACCTGACGGCGAAGACGAGCTTCAAAGTCGGCACGCTCGACCTCACGCTCCGCGACTACACGAAACGACTGACAGGCGGGAAGATCAACCGCTTCACCTTCACCATCGAGAACTTGTGGAACCAGGAGCTGCACGACGTCGTGGCCACGGTCGGCCTCTGGCAGCTGCAGGAGCGAACGCCGACCGCCAGGATTAAGGGCTTCGGCAGGGGCGATTTCAAGGTTTATCTCGACCTTTCCGGACTGAACGTCTCGACCAACACTTCCCAGGACGGCAATATCACGGTAGCCTACACAACACCTGATGGTGAACACGGAGAGAAACGCTTGCCTTTCACGGTTCAGGTCGGTCCTGAAGCGGTGCCTGCGAGCGAACTGCAGCCTGAAGAGCTCCAAGGGGCCAAGGGCTTCTTCATCCCGTTCAACAGCCTCACACTCCTCTATGTCGCCCTGCTCGTCCTTGTCGTCATCAACCTCTTCCTCCTCTGGAGAAAGAACGGTGCGGATGAGATACGACCTCCGAGGTTGAGCTAAGTGACCGTGCAGAGATTGCCGCTTCTCCTCTTCGCGCTCTTCTTGGCCGGCGTGGGTATCACCCTGAGCGTCTACTATGGCTACTACCTGCAAGAGTATCGGACGGTACCGGTCGATTTTCACGTCAGGAAGGGTGTCGCTGGCTTGAACGGGGATACGGACGCGCTCCACTTTGGCACGTTAACTCCTGGAGGCACGGGGAGACGGAGCATGATGGTAACGCCGGCGCATGCCGGACGACTCGTCATCCTCTTCCGCGGAGAGGCCGCTCCTTTCCTCTCGGTCGTGCCGAATAACGTCCTGGTCGAGCAAGGCCTGCCCCTCCGGCTCAACTTCACTGCAGCACTGCCTGTTGATGCCGCACTCGGCAATTACACCGGCGAGGCGCGCTTCCTCTTCTATCGTCGATGAGCCTTGTCACCGAACAAATACTTTAAAAAGCCATTCTTTCATTCTTCTCCCCGGAGAGTGGTAGGTGATGCGCGATAAGCCTCTCAAGTTGATGGTCATCCTCGTTCTCCTGTTGAACCTGCTCTCGACCATCTACATCCTCCATCGGACAGAGCTCTCCCTCCATATGCCGACCGGGGAAGCAGCGAACGAAGGCACAGTCCTCTTCTGCTTCAACCAGCCCCCGACCTTGACCGTGCCGTGCAACACGACCATGCAGCAGAACCGGTCGTACTACTGCCAGCTGAACGCGACCGACCATGAAGGGAATATCAGCTATTTCCAGATACCGCAGCCGCCGGACAACGTGAGCATCTTCAATATCAGCGACACGGGCGAGATTAACTTCACCCCCAGCAACAACGATACCGGCAACCACAGTACGATGCTCGGCATTGACGACGGCAGCAGCTGCGAGAACGCCTACGCCTACTCGATGTTCAACTTCACCGTCGGGAACATCAATGACCCACCGTATCTCATCAGGCCAATCCCGAACCAGACATTCAACACGGAGACCGTGCTCCAGGCCTTCTTCCTCACCGATTACTTCGCCGATCCTGACGGCGACCCGCTCGCCTTTAGCTTCCTCCAGGGCCTGGCAGAGACACAGGTGAACATCACGCTCGCCAACTCGAGCCAGGTCACCTTCGCGAGCAACGGCTGCGGCGACGCATACTTCCAGTTCTTTGCTACTGATCCATACAACGAAAGCGCGGAGAGCAACATTGTCATCGTCACTGTGAACTGCAACAATAGCGAGGAAAACCAGGGTCAGGACGAGAACCAGAACCAGAACGGGCAGAGCGGCGGGGGCGGGGGCGCGTGCTTACCCGAGCTCGTCTGTCTCCCGTGGAGTAGGTGCTACCCGAACGGCATGCAGGTGGAGGTGTGCCGCGACAAGAACGGCTGCGCCGGCAAGGACGCGGCCGATATCAAGTTCTACCGGAACTGCACCTATGAGGAGGAGCCGCCGGAATGCATCGAGAACTGGCTGTGCTCTGACTGGAGTGTTTGCCGCATCGACGAGCAGCAGAACCGGACCTGTACGGACCTGAACGACTGCGGCACGACGAGGACGATACCCCCCTTGCAGCAAGAATGCGTCTACATCCCCTCGTGTTTCGACGGCGTCCAGAACGGGGACGAGACCGGAATCGACTGCGGCGGCTCGTGTGAGGCCTGCAAGACGATCCAGCAGCCTGGGCTCATCCCTGAGGACAAGCGCTTTCCCACAATCGTCTTCCTCTCCCTCATCATCATCCTGAGCGTGCTCATCGCTCTCCTCGTCCTCTACCGCGAGCGCATCTATGAGGGGCTGGCAGAGCTCGGCTGGTTCTTCTCCCGGCAGCGCAAGAAGGAGATACTTCTCTCGCCGAGCGAGAAGCAGGCACTCTTCGAAGGCCTCGCCTTGCTCGAGCGCGACTTGGCTCTTGGTGCCCTCACGCCGGGTAAGGCATATGAACGGCTGGCGCAGGCCGTCAGGACCTTCTACAGCATGGTCTTCGACCTCGCGTTCGAGTACGAGTACAAGGAGCTCGGGGCCGCGTTCGATGCGAAGGAGCTCAGTGCCGAGGTACGCGAGTTGCTCCAGGGCTTTCACAGCAGGCTCGAGCTGCTCGAGTCGGGTAAGGTGCCGATGAACGAGCTCAATCTCCTGCTGATCGCGAGCGTTCTCGAGGAGCAGCGTCTCCTCGTGTGCATGCTGTCCGCGTACGACACACGCGAGATTGCGCGTGCGCTCCCCGAACGCCATCTCACCGAGGAGCTCAGCTTCGCCGAGGAGATACGCCTACGGCTGCTGAACGCGCACGAGGCCTTGCAGTTTCTCTTCCTTGACCAGGCGCACGATGAGTACAAGCACATCCTTCGCGCGTATGACGAGCTCGAGGAGCGCCAACGCACCCTCCTCTTCGGCGACATCAGAAGACTCTACCTCGAGATTAAGTACGTCGGCGAGACGACGGCGCGGTAGGGCAGAATCCGTATTCTTTTCTTCACGTCTCCGCCACCACAACCTTTATAAATAACTTAGTCCGGTAACATAGCTAAGTAACTAAACTTAGCTAAGTTAGCAGTAATGACCGCCCCAGGGACCCGGGGCAGCAGCGACCATGGTCAACGTCAACATAGAAATACCGAACGAGCTGCATAGGCAGCTCAAGCTCGCTTCTGTCCTGCAAGGCACGACCCTCAAGGAGTACATCATCGCTGCCGTTGATAAACGCGTTCCAGCAGAACCTGAAAAGAAGGCTGCTCAGGCCATGCAGAGGGGACGCTGATGGTCAATATCAACATCGAGGTCCCGGACGGGCTCCATCGACGAGCCAAGATTGCGGCCACCCTGCAAGGTGCCACGCTCAAGGACTTCCTTATCGAGACGCTCGAGCGGCAGGCGGCGAAGGACGCGGAGGGCTTCCAATGACGCGACGTTCCCTGTCCCTGATGTGGGTTGGGCGCTCCCATCCCCTCGTCCCCCTCTTCCTCTTCGGTCTCCTCTTCGCAGCGGTGCTCACCGCCTCGGTCGGTTTCGTCCAAAATCCGCAGATTGACGGCGGCACACTCTACACGACCGACAATCTCGTCTGCAGCTGGAACGCAAGCCTGGACACGACGAACGTCACGATTACTTGGCTCCGGGACGGCAGCGTGTTCAAGAACAATACCTACAACGGCACGCTCCCGACGAACAGCACGGTCGGTGCGGGCAATACAACACGCGATGAGAAATGGTTCTGCCAGGTCACGCTCTGGAACGGCACGAACAGTTCCTTCGGAGAGGCGAACATCACCATCGAGAACACGGCACCCCTCAATCCTAAAGTCTATAATGCGAGCGGGCATCTGATCATCGGGAGCTACAACATCACGGAAGACCAAGGGTTCACCCTGGACATGAACAGCAGCGACGCGGACAATGACAATCTCACCTACAAATTCGACGATGGGAAGTTCTGCACAGTCACCGACGCGGCGACCGGCGCGATCTCCTGCATCGCGACTCATGCCTATCTCACTACGAATGCGTCAGGCGCCGAGAACGCGACCGAGGTCCTGATCGAGTTCCTTGTGAGAGACACCTCTCCTGGCTACAAGCTGGGTTCGAACGCCATCATCTTCAACATCACGCCAGTCAATGACGCGCCGAACGCTACGTTCGGGGTCAGCAACACGATAGCGGTCAATGCGACCTTCAACACTACCTTCCCCATAACGGACGAGGAAGGCGACTTCCCGGTGAACGCGACGCTCGACGTCGGACTCACCAGCGTGAACATCAGCGATGACCTCGTGGTGAGCGTCGACAACGGGACCTTGCTGCGGGTCTTCTACGGGCCGAATCCGATCGAACCAGAGGATGTCGGCAATCACACCGTCACCATCAACCTCACCGACGCACGCGGAAAGAGCGTCCTCGTCAACTTCACGCTCGAGATCACCTCGGTGAACCGGCCGCCCTACTTCACGAACATCACGCCAAGCAACCATGGCACGAGCCAGCCCTACACCTACATCATCAACCAGAGTGACAGCCTCTTCATCAATCTGAGCGCCAACGACCCGGACACGACGTCGACAACAGAAAGCATCACCTTCAACAGCAACACAACCATGATCGCCGTCCTGACAGACAACAGCACAGCGACGAACGGCACCGACGCGACAGGCCACATCAACTACACGGCGCTCAACGACGACGTCGGGCAACACCTCGTCACCATCACCATCACGGACTCGCAAGGCCTGGAGAACAGCACCGTGCTGAACTTCACAATCCTCAACGTAAACGACCCGCCCGTCATCTACAACCAGAGCTACGACCCGGTGAACACTGCGGGGAACACCAACCTCACACCCCTCTATGTCTACCTCGACGCACCCTTCCTCTATCAGATCAACTACACTGACCCTGATGTCAGCCTCGGTTTGGACATCCTGGTCTGGGACCAGAATACCACCACCTTCAACATCAGCAGTACGGGATTGATCAACTTCACGCCGACCGGGCTGCCGCGGAACGAAACCATCAGGATCAACCTCACCGACCTGAGTGGGGCAAACGACACCCGTAACATTCTCCTCGTCATCAGGAACAACACGAAGCCCTACTTCAACCAGACCGTGCCCGACCTCGCCTGCAGCGAAAGCCAACAGTGCTACCTCAACCTGAGTTACTACGCCAAGGACGACGACGGTGGCGGCGACTATGTCCAGGACTTCTCGGCCGCCTTCACGAACGGCAGCCTCGCCACGTTCGCCATCAATGCCACGACCGGAATCATTAATTTCACGCCACTCCAGACAGAGATCGGGAACTACACGATCAATCTCACCATTACAGACAGTCGCGGCGCGAAAGCCAGCCAGACAATCGACATACGAGTGAACAACACTGAGGACTATCCGAACTGGCTCCAATACAACTTCAGCGGCGCCACCATCGTCGAAGGAAAACAGTTTAACTATCTTGTTATGGTTCGTGACTGGGATCTTCTCCTAGGTGGGCGCAACATCAGCTTCTCCACCAACGAGACCTGGGCGACCATCACCTACCAGTACACTGCGAACGAGACCGTCTACGGGCTCCTCAGCTTCACCCCCAACGCGACGCAGGTCGGCGCCGAGAGCCTTCTCCTGAACGCGACGGACGAGACCGGGCGGTCGAACACGACGAGCGTTTCCTTCACTGTTCTCGCCAAGACCGACCCACCCGTTATCAACTACATCCGGCCGTACGGCAACCTGACCGATGGACTCACGCAGGCATATCTCGATGTCTCAGGCCCCGGGCCGGCCGAGGAGAACATCACGCTGTACGAGAACACCACGGGCATCGTGTTCGCGGTCAATGCGACGGACGACTCAACGCCACTCGCGAACCTCATCTATCGTTGGTACTATGATGGCACGCTCGTCCACTCGGGAACGGGCAACGCGGGTCGTTCGTACACTGCGAACTTCAGCTTCTACAGCAACGGCACCCACGCACTTCACGTCACCGTGAACGACACGACCCTCGAGTCTACCCCTTGGACCTGGAACCTCCACGTCATCGACGTCAACAGGCCGCCGTACCTAATCGAGAACTACACCCTGAACATCTCGGTGAGTTCTGTCACGACGCTGCCGGACTTCTTCCTCCGCTACGGTGGCGAGCACTTCTTTGACCCGGACGACGACTTGGACGCGAACAATTCAATCGACGGGAACGAGACCTTGCGCCTCACTTTCGGCGCGACCCCTTGCAACTTCGTCACATTCGAATTCCTCGGCAACGACCTCCGCATCACGCCAGTGGGCGTGGGGACCTGCCAGGTGCGCTTCAACGGCACTGACTCGGGAGGCCTGAGCACGACGAGCAACTTGGTCACCATCGAAGTCACGGACGTGCCGCAGGGACAGACGGTCACCACCTCCTCTTCCGGCGGCGGCGGGTCGACGACTCACAGCACCTTGATACCTTTCGAGCAGGATGTCGAGAAACCGCATCCTCTGACGATCATCGCGCCGAAGCTCGTCACCATCTTCGAGAACCGCACTGTGCATGTCCCCATCGAGCTCTCAAACAACTGGACCGCGCCGCTCCGGGGCATCTCGCTCGGCGCCAAGACGAACGTGAGCGGCGTCCAGATGCATTTCAGCACGAACTACATCGAGGAGCTCCCGACGAACGGCACGAAGATGATCGACCTGCTCTTGTCGGGCTACCGGCTCGGTGAGAACTTCGAGGTGAAGGTCATCGCCAATGTCTCCGACCCTAGTTTCCAGGACTCTGCTATCATCCTCTTCAACAGCATCGAGCAGGCCAATCAGGGCAAGGACGTGCAGGTGAAGGTCACGTTCGCGCGCGACCTGCTCAGCCAGCATCAGGAGTGTCAGGAGCTGAACGAGCTCCTCCAGGAGGCAGACAAGCAGTTCAAGCAGGGAAACTTCGCCGCGGCGAGCCAGACTGTCGATGTGGTGATCAACGGCTGCAAGTTTCTCATCAGCAAGACCCAGCAGGAGCAACATCCGGGCTTTCTCAGGACGCCCTGGATTGAACTGGACAAGAGCACCGTGACGGTGATTAGCTTCATCGCGCTCGGCGTCATCATCGTGCTCGCGCTCCTGGGGCTGCTCTACTACCATTATCGGACGAAAGAAGAGTATAATTTTTAAATGGAAACTGCCCTGAAGACAGGTATGAAGATGGGAACATCGGTGCAGGCCGGACTCGCAATTCTTGTCGTGCTAGGACTGGTGCTCTGTCTCTCCCTGCCCGGTCTCGCCGTTCCGCCTCCGCCTAATTTCATCCCGCCGGTTCCTGGAGACGTCAGTTCGGACTTCAAGCTCATCGCGCCCGCTGACGGCAGCTATTTCAAGAGCCCGAGAATCACGTTCAGTTTCCAGGTGACCATCCCGACGGTCACGAGCTGCAGCCTCTTCGTCGATGACGTGTCGAAAGCGACCTTCAAGAACTTCGACCAGACCCAGACTTACAACCGGATCAGCACGATAACTGGCGACGGCGACCACACCTGGTATCTGCTCTGCGACGAGACGAGCATGAACCAGCTCGAGAGCGACACCGCCACGTTCACGATCGATACGACGGCTCCGTCCTTCGTCGTCTCGCCGTCCTCAATTCAGCAGGGGGAGTTCATCCTCTTCAACGGCAGCCACTACGGTCCGGGCGAGGTGAACATCTCCTTGTCGAACACTACGCACGTACTGGACACGACGAGCGACGAGACGGATAGGGGCGCGTTCGACGGACAGTTCTTCCTGCGCTACGACATACCGCCCGGTACCTACATCCTCGCGACGAAGCAGCACGGGGTGTCTGGCGCAACTAAGACGACGAGCTTCCTCCTCACGGCTCGCACCGCGCTCCTCTCACTCAGTAAGGATGTCTATTTTCCCGGCCAGACCGTCGAGATCAATGGTTCCGACTTCAGCATGAACGGGCTCGTCAAGGTTCTTATCACGAAGCCTGACGCGAGTACCTACACGCGGAGCCCACACGCCCTCAGCGACGGCACGTTCAGCCTCGAGTATCCTCTGACTGGAAACCGCGCTACGGGCACCTATACTGTCACGGCCACGGATACGCGCTACAACGAGCTGACCGCAACGACGAGCTTCACAATCCAGGAGCAGAACCACGATGACTACGACGATGATGGCATCCTGAACACGGCAGACAACTGCCCCTACAAGAAGAACGCAGACCAGCTCGACACGGACGGGGACGGGCAGGGTGATGCGTGCGACTCGACCCCTACGGGCCCTGGTACGACCCGGCCGACCGACGACTATGACAGCGACGGGGTGAAGGACAGCGTGGACAACTGCCCCGTTGTGGCGAACCCACTCCAGACAGACAAGGACGGCGACGGCCTCGGCGACGCGTGCGACACAAGGACGATTCGAACGATATTACCGTCGATCCCAAGCCACCAGGAACACAGGAACCGAGCGCGGGCTTCCCTTGGCTCCTCGTCATCCTCGGTGCCTTCCTTGCCATCCTGCTCGGCACGCTCGGCTTCCTCATGGCCGAGGGCAAGCTCGACTTCAACAATCTCGGAGGCAGCTTCTCCGCGCTCTTCCATCCAGAGGCACGCGGCGGCGCCAAGAAGGCGAGTTCGGCTCAGCTCGAGGAGCTCAAGGCCTTCATCTTCGGCCAACGCTCCCGGGACGTGGATGACCTCACGATCCGGAACGCGCTCGTGCAGCGTGGCTGGCAGGAGGGTGACGTGGACGCGGTCTTCCAGCAGCTCTACGAGGACTGAGCAGAATCACGTCATGATAGAATCTCTGTTTTCCCTACCCTTGACTCCTGAGGATGGCCTGGTACGCTTCCTGGACCTTGTGGTAGAACTGATGCTGCACGCTGGCGCCGAGGCTGTCATAGCGCCGGATGAGATACTTGTAGTATTTCGTCGCCTTGCGTGCCTGGTTCCGCTCAAGCGCCTTGTAGATGTCCTCAAGCACCGTGTTGAGCTCGACATAGGCGGGCTCCTGGCTCTCCAGGGCGGGGAAGTCGCTGATGACCGTCTCGGTGCCGACGAGCTTCTTTCGGAAGAGCCAGTTCGCGAAGCGCGTCAGCCAGGGTACGTACTTCTTGTGCTCCACGACGAGGTCGCGCACAATCGCGGCGAGGTCCTGGACGAGGCCCTTGAGCTCCGCCTGGCTGTACTGGGTGTCGGTGTATTCGAGCAGGCCGAGCTTCTCGATGAGGGCATCCACCCGTTCCCGCACCGTGCTGCTCAGGTAAACTTTGTGGAGCTCGGTGTGGAGCTCGTCCATGGTAAACTCGTACTGGCGCTTCAAGTAGGCCTTGAAGAAGTCCTTCGCGAGGGCGTACACCTCGCGCTGGTCGAGCAGGGGCTTGCGCGCCAGGAAGGCCGCCTTGCGGCGTGTACTCCGTGCGACGTCCCCCACTGTCTGTTCCTGCGCCGCCTGCTCCTCCTTTTTCATGCTTGCCACTCACCCGAGCGGCATATTTAAACTTTTTGACGATAAAGTTTTTAAATGACCAGTGCCGAGGGCGCCATGGAGAGAGGTGGTGCCGTGCACGGGGCAGATGACTCCTATCAGGCCTTGCAGACCGAGGATTTCAAGCGCAAGATTCTCTACTACGGCGAGCAGTTCGTGCGCATCAAGAAGGAGCTGAAGAAGATTGTCGTGGGCCAGCACGATGTCGTCGACAGCCTCATCGAGGCTCTGCTTGCGAACGGCCACGTCCTCGTGGAGGGCATCCCTGGAGTGGGCAAGACGCTCGTGGTACGCAGCCTCGCCAAGATCACAGGCTGCCAGTTCTCGCGTATCCAGTTCACGCCCGACCTGCTGCCGACAGACATCGTCGGCATCACAACCTATGAGGAGGGTAAGGGCTTCTTCACCGTGAAAGGCCCCATCTTCTCGAATTTCGTCCTCGCCGACGAGATCAACCGAAGCCCGCCGAAGGTGCAGTCGGCGTTGCTGGAGAGCATGCAGGAGCGCCAGGCCACCATCGGCAAGGAGACCTTTCAATTGCCCGCGCCGTTCTTCGTGATGGCCACGCAGAACCCGATCGAGCAGCTCGGCACCTACAAGCTGCCCGAAGCGCAGGTGGACCGCTTCCTCTTCAAAGTGCTCATCACCTACCCCTCGCCCGAGGAGGAGATCGAGATTCTCAAGAAGAACATCACCATCCACGACTTCAGCGAGTTCGAGCTCGAGCCGGTCCTGAACGCGAGCGACATCATGGAGGCGCAACGCTTCGTCAAGGAGATATACCTGAACAAGAAGATCGAGCGCTACATCGTCCGCATCGTCGAGGCGACGCGCGACCCGGCCAAGTACAACGTCGAACAGGGCAAGTACGTCGGCTACGGCGCCTCGCCCAGAAGCAGCATCGCCATGTACATCGCGAGCAAGGCGCACGCCATGGTGAAGGGTCGCGGCTATGTCACGCCCCAGGACGTGAAGGATGTTGCGACGAACGTGCTCCGGCACCGCGTCCTGCTCAATTTCGAAGGCGAGGCAGAGGAGATCACGCCCGAGCAAGTCATCAAAGAGATCCTCGAGAAGGTGCCGATACTCTAGAAGTCCCAGTAATCTTTATAAACACTCTTCCCGCGTTCTTCCTTGAGGAGAGGTGTCCCATGCCCATCAAGGAGCTCAATCTCGACCTAATGCCCCGATTCAAGAACCGCGAGGTCAGGGCAAAGCGACGAGTGCTGAGCGAGGTATTGGAAGGCTCGTGGATCGCGATGCTCAAGGGTCGTGGGATGGAATTCGCCGGCTTCCGTCAGTACACGTATGGCGACGACGCGAGCCGCATCGACTGGAGCGCCACGCTTCGCGCGAAGGACATCCTGGTGCGCGAATACGAGGAATACAAGACGATCAACGTCTTCTTCCTCCTCGACGTCTCGGACAGCATGCTCTTCACGAGCACGAAGAAGCTCAAGTGCGAGTACGCGGCCGAAATCCTGTTCAATCTGGCGACGGCCATCTCGGACGCGGGCGATAACGTCGGGTATGCCATCTTCAATGACAAGATCGTGGCGAAGCAGTTCCCTGGCCTCGGCCGCGAGATGATCTACCGCATGGTGCAGGATCTGGAGAATGGGGAACACTACGGCGGCAAGAGCGACTTCAAACAGGTCATGACGCTCGTGAACAGCCTCCTCCGCCAGAAAAGTCTCATCATCCTCATCAGCGACTTCATCGCGCTCCCGAAAGGCTGGGAGAAGTACATCCAGATGCTCAGCATACGGTACGACCTCATCGGCATCATGGTGCGCGACAAGCACGACTATCTCCTGCCGACGGAAGGCCTCCAGGTCGTGGTGCGCGACCCGGCGACGCCCGACGACGCTCTCCTCGTCGATCTCAAGCAGTACGCGTCCCTGTTCGCGGAAGAGGCCGCAGCGGAGGAGACCTACATCAAGAATGTTTTCGAGAAAGCTCGGGCGAGCTTCCTCAAGATCGACACACTCGATGACTCAATAGACGCCCTCCTCGACTTCTTCCGCAAGCGCGCGAAGATCATTAGGCTCTGACGATGGTGCAGCTCACGTTCGAGAACCCGGCCAATCTCTGGTTCCTCCTGGCCTTGCCACTCCTCGTCGTCCTCCATTTCTTCTTCCTTCGGCACATCAAGCGGAAAGCGCTGCTGTTCGCCAACTTCAGGGTGCTCAAGCGCATCACAGGACGACGGCTCATCACACGGAACAACTTCCTCCTCGGCATCCGCATGGCGAGCATCTTCTTCGCCGTCCTCGCGATTTCGGGCACGGTGCTCTGGTATGAGGGGCGAAGCAACCAGAACGACTTTGTCATCGCGCTCGACACGAGCGCCTCGATGAGCGCGGAGGACGTTGTACCGACCCGGTTGGACGCGGCCAAGGAGGACGCGAAGCTCTTCATCGACGCCCTCGACAGCGAGAGCAGGGTCGGTGTGGTCAGCTTCTCCGGGATCGCGCTCATTCTCCTCGTCCCCACCACTGACAAGGAGAATGTGAAGTCCGTCATCGACGACGTCGAGCTCCTCAAGGCCGGCGGCACCGACATCCCCGGCGCAATCATCACCTCGACGAACCTGCTCCTAGACAACTCGAAAGGGAGGACGATTATCCTCATCACGGACGGCAGCAACACGATTGAGACCTTCCTCGACGCGTCGATGCAGCGCGCCATCAGCTACGCGAACGAGCACCACATCAACATCAATACCATCGGCATCGGCTCCGAGACCGGGCCGATCGGCTACCTTCCCCAGTACTACAACATCAGCGCTGTCTATAACGAGGACAACCTCCGCAACATCAGCGCCGCGACCGGCGGCGTGTACGCAAAGGCGGATGACCGCGACGCGCTCTTCGAAGCCTTTCAGGGCATCGCGGAGAACACGACCGAGCAGACCCTGCGCCGCGACCTCGCCCCCGGCCTCATGCTCATCGCCCTCTTCCTCTTCTTCACCGAATGGATCCTCATCAACACGAGATTCAGAAGCCTGCCGTGAATTGTTGACATCGGGTTTAAGGGAAGTCGTTTAACTTCTGAGCGAAACGACGAAAGCGCAGTGAGGTGCGGAGTGAAACGAAGCAAGTTGAGAAAAACACCTAAAGGAAGCAATACAAAGAAACGATATTAAGACGGGAGATTTCGTCCTAAAATAATCTGTCTGCAACTTGATATACAAAATTTATAATTTCATTGTGATACTTCACTGCAAATGGGTTAATCGTTCCCAAAGCGTAATCTGAAGAGGGATTTTGAGAAACTTGTTGAAGTAAATCCGAAAGAGAAAACTGGACAAATTTATTAGAAGACAAAATTAGGAAATGAAGTAGCTCAACGATTAAGAACTTGAATAGCCTTAAAAAAGCGAAAGTTTATATATTTCTTGTTATATCTATTGATATAACATGGCTTCATCAACAGTTTTTATGCAAAATGAGAATATATTAAGATATCCTAGATTAGATACTGTGCTCATGGTCGAGGATTTTATTAAATCAAATGATGGAGAATATAAGAAGAGAAAATTATGGGAATCTCTTCCAAAGAAAATGATGTATCAAACTTTCAAAGTAATAATAAATTATTTGTTATATTCAAAAAGAATTTCAATAGATTCGGAAGGAAAAATTGGTTGGATATATTACCCAGGAATGGCAAGAAAATATTACAATCAAAAAGAGCTAAGTAGAAGAAAGTGAAACTCCCATCAAATATTAGGTTTGCAGATAAAAATATCCAAGATGCACTCTATAAGCTTGAAAATGGAGATGATTCTGAAAAACAATTATACAAATTTATTAACCAAGCTTTAGATAATATCGAAGAAAATGCTTTTTGTGGAATACAAATTCCTAAAAAATTGATTCCAAAAGAATATGCTTCAAAATACGAAGTTAGAAATCTATGGAAATAGGACTTGCCAAAAGGCTGGAGATTGATTTATTCAATAATTAATGATGAGATAGTTGTTGTTAGTTTAATTCTTGAATGGTTTAATCATAAAGAATATGAAAGAAAATTCAAATATTAAAGAAAACTGCTTTTATCTAAAATAAATTTCTTTCTCGAAGAGAAAGGCAAAATGTCCAAAGGACTAGGAACCCCCCATTTCTAAGGCAATTCAAAAGTTTCGCTTAACGTTATTAGGGGAGAGGCTTTTTTTGTTTCTTTTTTCTAAGAAAGAAAATAGGAGGGGCTTTTGGTTCTTTTTCTAAAAGAATTAGTTTCTTATTTTCTCAGCGATTTTTTTTAATTTTTCATCGTCTTCTCTTTTATAATCGTGTGAAGAGATGTATCCTTCATACTTTTCAAAGAATTTATTGACATTTGATTTGATCTTTTTCCATTCTTCTAGGTTTGCAGTGCCATGCATAGGGAAAAGTTTTGCATGGATATGATCCACTCCAAAACCCTCAAACATCATTCCAGTTCTTCCAACATCTTCTAGCTTAGAGTCTATTAATTTAGCAACTTTCTTTGATGCGATTACTAAATCCTTTAATACGTCATCTGGTAGATCAAAGGAATAGCTAGGATAATGTTTCTTTGGTATTACGACAGAAAAACCATCCGTGTTTGGAAAAATTGATAAAAAAGCCAAATGTTTTTCGTCTTCCCAGATTTTGTGGCAAGGAGTTTCTCCTTTTACTATTTTGCAGAATATGCAGTTATTGTTATTCATACTTTCACAAACACTATAATATTTATAAATCTGTTTATTTCATTCCAAAGTAAATCCAATGAGCAGAGATGAAGTATCTTGTGATTTACAATGCGAATTTCTCAATCCAAAATTTTACAACTACACTTTTAGAGAAGAAGAAAAACCAACAATATGTTTGTTTTTCTACAGTGATATCTCAGGAACTCCAAAAATAAATCCAAAATATGTCTCTGATTACAAATGGTTCTCGATTAATGAAATAAGTTCTTTAGATTTGGCATTTGAACATAAAGAAGTATTGCAAAAATCTGCTAAAGAGTTTGTGTCCGAGTAATATCGCCGTTAACATCGGGCTTAAGAGAAGTTTTTTGCGTAGCAAAAAATTTGGGAGAATGAGGAGTGAGCTTGGCGAACGACGAATGAACTCTTTAAGCCCTGTTAAGTTCTTTTTCCATAGGAAGTGTGGGAAAATTTCGTCCGAAACGTTTTTTTGTGGGCGTTTTATCAAATGAGCGAATGCGATACATCAAGAACAAGAATCAAGGGGCAAGAAGATTTATTTTAGTGGAAGATTTTTTTGTGCAAGTGTTTCTTCACTATCTGTTAAACAGTAGCAGATGAATGATTTAGTGTTTTGGTCAAATTCGACAGAATATTGAGTGTATAAATCGTAATCTACATCTTCAGAATTTGCACAAAAAGTATCACACTCTTGCATATAATCTTCAGTAACAGTATCAACAGCAGACATTAAGAAAAATATGAAATCCAAACACCAATCGCAGTAAAAATTATTCCTAAGATTAGAATTCCTATTGCTTTTGAAATATTTGTTTTATTAATCAGCATACATATTGAGAGTGACAATGCTCCTAATCCAAATCCAATTAAGATTGCTCCAAGAATACCTCCGAAAAGAAATCCAACAACTAATCCACCAACAGTAAGAACATTAGTGATTATTTTTTGTAAAGAACTTAATCCATATTTATTTTTCTTAAATTTATCAATTGCTTCTTTTGTAGGTTTGGGATTCTTTTTGTATTCTTTGCCAAAATATTTTTTATTTTTACTGTGTATCATAGAGGTTGCAATCAAACAGCCAATGAAAACACCACTACTTACAAATGTGTTCTCAGCATTTACACTTAATGCAATCATGATTAATCCAAAAACCCAGATTGGCCATATTGGAGTTGGTTTAATTTTAATGTCTGTTGCCATTTATATACTTGAATAAATACATTTCTATATAAAATTTGCTAAAATCTTCTTGCCCCTTCCTTTTCTTAGCCCACAAAAAATGGAATTTAACACCACTTATATTGCGAAGCACGAATCCTGCCGATGGGCGGCTCCTGTCGGTGTTTTTCTGTTCCAGACGCTGCAGACTATAATCAGAAATCTTCCGACACGGGGGGCTTCCTCCAGCACGGTTGTCAGAGGTCTTCCCAGCTCCGGATGGGCAGGTCGTTAATCTCCCAGGCCTTCGCCCACGACACGGGGCCGCAGTCGAAGCAGATGAAGAAGGTACCATACTTGCCATCCTTCACGTCAAGATAGTTGCCGCATGCGCAGCGCAGGTTGATCTCGCGTTCGCGGTGCCGCGTGCACGTGGGCAGGCCCTGCAGGTTCTTCACCGTCGCCTGCTCGCCGCAGAAGGGGCACTTGATCTCTTGCGATTGCCCGTAGACTTTCCGTCCGCGCATAGAAACGACAGGCTCCCCTCGCGCTTTTAAAGCTAGTGGCGTCGGGTGGCGACTCTCGTTCACATAGGTCTTGGGAACAGGGCGGTGAGGTTGTAGTGCGTGCAGAACCCCTCTCTTGACGGGTAGACGAGGCCCAAACCCCTGCTGCCGCGGAAATAGCCGCTCTCGAATTTGGGCATCGGCATCGGATTGTGGCCCTCGAGCTTGACCTCGATCTCGCCGTACAACACCTGGCGGACTTCTCCTCCTTGGTAGTCGTTGCCTGGGCTCCAGCGATGCGGCATCTTGCCGAGGGCCTCGAGAAAGACGTCAAGATTGCGGTCCCGCTGCACCTTGACGTGCTCATAGGCCCTGACCGGCCCCTGGAGCAGGATGGCGACCTCGGAGAGGAAGCGCGCGCGCCTTTCCGGCGTCAGTTTGGTGAAGGCCGGTCGTTGGAAGTCGATGTTCCTGAGCAGATGCCTGGTGATGTCTATGGCGGGCGGGGATTGCGAGGTCATGCCCCAGGTACATCACTCCTTCCCTATATAGTTTACTACTCTGGAAAGGGGATGTCAATGGAAGAATATTTATAAAACTCCCCTTCCCAGAGTTTCCCGATGCGCTCCCAGCCCTCCTCATCAAGCTCATCTTTCCCTCTGCTCGGCTGTCTGCTCCTCTCCGCGCTTCTCTTGCTGCTCCTCGCGGCCTGCGCCAGGAGCCAGCTCACGGACGGCAACTACACTGATGTGCGACCGCCCCCGCCGCCGGACGTGCGGCCGGATATCCCGCGCACCAAGCTGCCGCCGAGCGAGCCCGTGCCGACGAAGCCGAGCACCCTCGCGAGCGAGCTCACGCCCTTCCTCAACACCACGCTCTCCATCAGGACCACACGCCCGGATGGCATCCTCGTTGGCACGGACGAGCACCCCTTCCTCATCGGCGAGAAACTCGGCGAACGCCTCCCCATTCTGACCCGAAACGAGCTCTCCACGCTCGCCATGCCACAACCCAGCTTCCGTGGCCAGCCCTTGCATGCGGACAACTTCCTCCGCTTCGACTTCGAGGACGACCAGGAAGGGATGAGCGGCGAGTTGCGGTTCCGGCGCGACCCGGACACGGACGAGACGCGGAGCGAGCTCTTCTTCGCGGACGGCAAGCCAATCTTTGAATACGCCTTCCTCCTTCATGACGGCAACTTCCTCGGTCTCGTGAATGAGCAGCTCGCCCTGTTCGGCCATACCTATGTCGTGAAGGAGGCGCACAACCAGAGCATCACGCTCTACGGCCTCGACGTGGACCAGTGGCTCGTCCTCGACAATGGCAGCCAGCTCGAGATCAACGGTGACAGGATTGCGCGGACAAAGGTGCGGGTCGACCCGTGGAGCATCATGATTCGCTACTACCCTCCCGACCTGGACGACGGCGGTCTTGCCCTCACGCCTGGCGAGAGCCTGCGACAACGGCTCCCGCGCCCCGAGATTCTGCTCAACCCCCTCTTCGACATCGTCTACTAAGGCCTCGAAGGGGCGACGGACAGCGTGGTCGGGCTCGATGCCAAGACAAGTGAGGTCGGCTTGCGCTACACCGACGTCCTCGGCCTGCCCGTCGCGTTTGACATCGCCGGAATCGAGGACGGCGTGCTCCGCTGGGGCGACTACCAGAGCAGGCTGCACGTCGAGGAATGCGCCAGCCTCGCCGACTTCTGCATCCCCATCGGCGACCGCTTCCTCCTGCGCAGCGCGAACGACGAGAACCTCATCATGGAGTTTCGCTCGGTGAACGAGCTGGGCAGCGAAGCCCGGTTCGAGGATGTCGTCACAAAAGAGATTCATCTCGTCAAGCTCGCCGACACGGGCAAGGAACAGCAAGGCCTCCATGTCCTGGACGGTGCCTTCCGCATCCTGGACACAACATTCACGGTCCGCATCCTGCAGAACGAGACACCGGCCAGGAGCCGGCTCAGCGTCGACATGGACGGCTGGGGTGGCGCGCACGGCACGCGCATCCCCCTCACCACTGCTAGCGGCGTCAGGATCTCCTTCCCGGAGGAGAACGAGACGAACGCAAGCCTGATTTTGCGCCTCGAACAACCGGAGGCACGTCTTCCTGACAACGATCTCGATGAAGAAGTGCTCAGCCTCAGCATCACGCTCGAGGATGGCGAGCCGCGCATCGCTCTCTCTGGCGTCTCGCTCTCCCAGGAAGAGGACGAGGAGCGCTGGCAGGGCGTGACCGGACGCGGCACGGTCGTCACGCTCACGAACAGCCCGGACGGCGTGCTGGGCAAACACGCGACGCTCGAGTACCCGCTGCTCTCCCGGAGCGGCCTCGTCAGGATTGTCGGCTAGGGACGCGGAACCTTATTCGGGAGTTCGGGGGATCATCAGGGAATCATGGGGAAGATGGCATACGTCACGATTACGGAGGGAGCCGTCACGGCAAGAGTGCCTGCCGTCGCGAAGGTCTCGAAGGAGATGGAAGTCTTCTACAACCCTGTCATGAAGCTCAACAGGGACATTTCTGTGCTCCTCCTCCACGTCCTCGGCAATGAACGGAAGAAGAGAAAGAGTGGAAAGGCTAAGGATTTCGAGGGGTTCACTGTCGGTTCTCCGCTCGCCGGCACCGGAATCCGCGAATGCCGCTTCCTCGTCGAGCTGGAAAAAGGCCTGGTCAAGGAAGTCCACATCAATGACTACTCGGAGGATGCAGTAAAACTCATCAAGAACAATATCACGCTCAATGAGAGCTTGTTGAACTGCGACGAGATAGAGGTGAGCTGCGACGAGGCTTCTCAGTTTCTCCTCGACAGCTATGGCTACGGCTACATCGACATCGACCCGTTCGGCACGCCCAACCCCTTTCTTGATGCGGCTGTCAAGCGAATCCAACGTGAGGGCGTCCTGGCCGTCACCGCGACCGACACGAGCGCCCTCAGCGGCACGTACGAGGACAGCTGCCTCCGCAAGTACTGGGCGCGTCCGATGCGCAACCATCTCATGCACGAGGTCGGCCTGCGTATCCTCATCCGCAAGGTGCAGCTCATCGGGAGCCAGTACGAGAAGAGTCTTATCCCCCTCTACAGCTACGCGAAGGACCACTATATGCGCGTCTTCTTCCTCTGTCAGAAGCGCGGCAGGAAAGAGGCGACGGAGATTCTAAAGCGTCACCAGTATCTTCATTATTGTTCAAAGTGTTTGAGCATCAATACGGGAGTCAGTAATAATGAAACCTGCTGCAAGAAGAGAACACAGTGGGCCGGTCCTCTTTGGATTGGAGCATTATGGGATAAGGAATTGGCGAGACTGATGGCCAAGAGGAATATGTCATGGAAAAACCGCCAGCCCGGCAACCAGAAGTTCCTTGATACGATTGCGGCCGAGGCGCAGCTCGATGTCCTTGGCTTCTACCCCTTCAACTTGGTGCGGAAAGTCCTCAAGAAGACGCCGAAGCGGAAGGAGGAGCTCCTCAAGAGGAAAGGCGTCGCGCCGACGCATTTCGAGGGGAACGCGGTGAGGACGAAGGACAGCGGCCTCTTGTTCTGAGGCATCGCTGTGGGTGAGAAGATATATAAATTGTGGTTTCCCGGGACAGGATGATGAACGGTCCTGCACGAACCGCCTCTTGGCTTCTCGCCTTGCTCCTCCTTTTGCTCTTCCTCGCCGCCTGCGCCAAGAACGTGGTGCTGGAATGTCAAACGCCCTTCATCCCGAACGAGGACGGTTGCTGCCTCGACGACAACGGAGACGGCGTGTGCGACCCGATCGTGCCGAATGGGACGAACACGACAGTCCTCGTTGCAGAGCCGACCGCTGCCGTGGCGGGAGCCGAGCTCCCAGCACCTGAGAAGCAAGTGCCCTCGCAGCAGACCGAAGAGGAGAAGGAAGCCCTCGCGCGTCCCTTCGCGGCCGACGTCGCGCTGAGATGGAGCGGGAACGACTGGGATGGGCTCTACCTACGCATCCCTGCAAAGGAACGTGCCGTGCTCACGGACAAGCGATTCCGCTTTCTCATGCGCCTCTACGACCCGGACTTGGCAGTGGATAATGACCCGAAGCTCAACTACGTCTTCAAGACTGACGGCTTCGACGGCTTCGCTGAGGATCGGATGGCGGTCGACAACGTCACTGTGTCCGGCGATGCCGCACGGGTCGACGTCAAGGTGTGGGTACGGAACGTTCGCATCCCTTACGGGCCGCTCAACCTGGTCTGGGAGGACGGTGGCTGGCGCGTCCGCGCCAACGGTACCTTCTACCAGGGCACAAGCGCTGAGAGTGCGTGCCCAGCGACAGGCTACGCCGACTACTGCTTCAGCGAGTATGCCCAGGAGTTCGACAGCATCGAATACTGCGTCGAGGCCGGGGTGCATGTCGCCGAGTGCTATGCGTACTTCCATGAGAAGCCGCCAGCGAGCGTCGTGATCAAGACCTGTAGCCAGTATTCGCGGAAATGGCAGAACGACGAGTGCCTTCTCGCGATAGCGCTTGAGACGGCAGACGAAGAGCTCTGCCCGCCGATGGACTTCGAGTACGACACCTATCGCTGCCTCGGCATCATCGCTGGTTTTCAGGGAGATATGAGCCTCTGCCTGGACGAGATCGACACTCAGAGCAACACGGCAGGCTATAACGAGGACAACTGCTACTACGGCTCTGCCCTGGCGACCCGTGACACGAAGCAGTGCAAGCACGACTGGACGGACGATACCCTCAGGAGCGAGTGCTACAAGATACGATGAGCATGCGCTGGCCTTCCGGAACCGGGTGTCAGCGCGACGCTGGGGAAGGCTGCAAGGCCGCTCGCACTCTTCCCAATATTTATTTACGGCAAGATCCTTCAGGAGGCAAGAACAGGAGAAGGTGATATGAATGACCATGAAAGAACAATTCCAGAAGCTCAAGGACAATTGGCTGCTCATCGTGCTGTTCATTGTCGTCATCGCGTTCATGAGCGGTGGGATGAACGTGTACAGCGGTGCACTCAAGAGCGTGGGAGGCGGCTTCGCCGCTATGGGCACCCCTGAGATGATGATGGCGGACACCGTCGCTGCGAGGAGCGCCTACCCAGGTCCCAATCATGGCGAGGATTTCGCGCCGGACGTCCAGGAACGCATCATCACCAAGACGGCGAGCATCTCGGCCGAGACGGAGCGCGGTAAGTACAAGACGGCAGAGCAGCAGCTCCGCGGCATCGTCGCCGGCGCGAAGGGCCTTATCCTGAACGAGAACGCGCACCAGAATGGCGAGGGTTGGACTGCCTACTACCAGGGCAGCTACAGCCTCAAGATTCCGGTCGAGAGCTATGATCGTGTCATCCAGGAAGTGCAAGGTATCGGCGAGGTGAAGAGCTTCTCAGAGAATGTCCAGGACATCACGGGCAGCCACCTCAATGTCGAGGATCAGCTCGAGGTCGAGCGGGGTCGTCTCCAGCGCTACGAGGCCATGATGGACGAGACCAAGGATGTGAATGAGAAGCTCCAGCTCACAGACCGGATCTACAACCAGGAACGCACCATCAAGTACCTGGAGGATCGCCTTACAGGCATGGACAAGCGCGTCGAGTACTCGACCATCACAGTCTCCCTGACAGAGAAGCAGAGCGGTTACGTCCAGGTCCAGCTTGTCAAGTTCGGTCAGCTCATCAAGGCCACGGTGGACAGCTTCAACGGCCTGCTCACCCTTCTCTTCTGGGTCCTCCCCTGGGCGGTCGCGTTCGTCGTGCTCCGCCTCATCTGGCGGCTCTTCGCGAGAAAGCAGGAAAGGGGGAAGCTCTGAACCAGGGGCGAGCCAGCGTCATAAACATTTTAAACACTCTTCTTTCTATTTTCTCTCGCTCTCGATGCCATTCTCAGCGCAGCTTCGCGAAGCGCACGAGAAAGAGGATGAACAGGACGAGAATGACGACTTTGATGGAGATGATGATCAGCCAGAACTTCTTTTTTTGCTCCATCGTTCTGTGCCGAGCAAACTGGCACAGGTGAATCGCTTGTGCCGAAGGCAGGCTCAGCTCTTCTTCTTGATCCGCTTGAGACGGAAGACATTCTCACGCTCCGCCTCCTCGAGGCGCAGCCGGATGAACGCCGCTGTCCGTTCCATCTTCGGGATGACTTCGAACTCGAGCGCGTTGACGCGCCGCTTCGTCTTCTCGATCTCCTTGAGGAGCTTCCGCATCCCGGTTTCGATCTCGGCTGCGGAGACAATCTTCTCGACGACGCGTTCGTATCGCTCGGCCGCCTCGTCGATTGCTGCGGAGGTGTAGATGCCATAGCCACGGCTCATACCGCTCCGCTGCAGCTCCACGCCGGAGATGTTCGGGACGACGACGCCCATGATATTCTTCTGGCCAATCTCCACCTCGGGCGAGTTCGTGACGGCGAGTGCGATCGATTTGATCTTCAAGTCCGACTCAAGCATCCGGGCCATGTTCATCCGGTCGAGCGCCTCGCGGTACTCGTCGACAATCTCGCCGCGAAGGTTCTTCACCTTCTTCATGATTTCGAAGAAGTCGAGGATGAGTCCATCCCGTTTCTTCTTCAGGAGGTTGTACCCGTCCTTCGCCAGCTTAATCCGCTTCTTCAGCTCCATGAGCTCGGACCGGGTTGGCTTCACGTTCTGGCTCATCGCTTCTCACCCATCAGTTCCGCCTCGCCATTCCGGAGCAGGACGATCTCCCTGATTTGGAACTTGTTGTCGACCTTGTGATGCGTATCGATATGGATTCCACCGAACAGCAGGACGGGATGCTCGTTGTCCCCTTCCTTCTTGTTCTCTTCTTGCACGCTGTGCATCTGCTCCTGGAGCATCCGCATCCCTTTTGTGTAGAGTGTCTCTGCAATGTACAGGAATGGCTGCTCCGCATGGAGGACTTCCTCGCGGGAGAAGCTCGCCGCGACGTCCGAAAGTTCGCGTTCGCCCGGAATGTGGTTCTCTTCCCCTTCCTTGAAATGGGCGAGGAGCGCGTGCACCGCCCCACAGGAGGCGCTTGGATGCGCAATCCCGTGCCTGTTGACTGAGCCGATGCGTCCCTCAGCGTCGACGCCGAGGTGCGGCGCGTAGATGATAATACCTACGCCCTGCTTGGGGATGTGATGGTAGTACGCAGCGATGCTCGCTTTCCCTGAGACGGGCAATCCGGTCAGGGTGTGGAGGTGGAACGCGTTGAGGAATCCCTTGGCGTGCAACGCGTGCTCGAGCTCAGCTGTCGTGTCGTCCCTGCACGAGGAGATTGCCGGCTTCGCTTGCTGGAGCTCGTAGCCGAGCTTGCCGACCTCCTTTTCAATCTGCTCGACCAGTGCGGGGATGGCGACCGCTCCGGAGAACTCTTTCTCGATGGCAGCGTACATCGCGTCCAAAGCCGGGCTCATGCTTTCACGTCTTCCTCGTCGAGGTCGCCCTCGAGCGGCTTCCTGAACTTGGGATGGCTCTTCCCGCTCCCCTGGACCTTCTCGACGTGCTCCTTGTAGTACTTCTCCTTCAGCTGGGGTGAGATGCGCACCAGTTCGTCCTTCGGCAGGGTGCCGAAGAGTTCCCAGCCGAGACCGAGCGTGTCCTGGATCGAGCGGTCCTCGTCGCGCGCCTGCGTGACGAAGCGGCTCTCGAACAGCTCTGCGAATTTGAGCAGGCGCTTGTCGCGAGCCGACAACGCTTCCTCGCCGACGATCGCTACGAGGCCGCGGAGGTCGCGTCCTTCGGCATAGCCGGCGTAGAGCTGGTCCGAAACCGCCTTATGATCCTCGCGCGTCCGTTTCGGGCCGATGCCCAGGTTCATGAGGCGCGAGAGGCTCGGCAGCACGTCGACGGGCGGGTAGATGCCCTTCCGGTGGAGCTCGCGGCTGACGACAATCTGCCCCTCCGTGATGTACCCTGTGAGGTCGGGGATGGGGTGCGTGATGTCGTCGCCGACCATCGTTAGAATGGGGATCTGTGTGATGCTTCCCTTCTTCCCCTTGATGATGCCCGCGCGCTCGTAGATCTGGGCTAGGTCGGTGTACATGTAACCAGGGTAGCCCCTCCTGCCCGGGACCTCCTCGCGGGCTGCGCCGATCTCGCGCAGGCTCTCGCAGTAGTTGGTCATGTCCGTCAGGATGACGAGGACGTGATACCCTTTCTCGAAGGCGAGGAACTCAGCGGCCGTCAACGCGATGCGCGGCGTGACGAGACGTTCCACCGCTGGGTCGTCGGCCAGGTTGAGGAAGATCACCGCGCGCGACAATGCGCCTGTCCGCTCGAAGTCGTCGATGAAGTACTGGGCTTCCTCGTTGGTGATGCCCATGGCGGCGAAGACGACGACGAACTGCTCACCCTCGCCGAGTACCTTCGCCTGGCGTGCGATTTGCAGCGCCATCTCGTTGTGCGGCAGGCCTGAGCCCGAGAAGAGCGGCAGCTTCTGGCCGCGCACGAGCGTGTTGGTCGCGTCGATTGTACTAATCCCGGTCTGGATGAAATCTGCGGGGGAGCCGCGCGAGTACGGGTTGATGGCTGCGCCGATGATGTCCGCTCGTTTCTCGGGGATGATCGGTGCCTTCCCGTCAATCGGTCTGCCCGCACCGCTGAAGACGCGGCCGAGCATGTCCTTGGAGACGCCGAGCTTGAGCGTGTCGCCGAGGAACTTCACCTTGGCGCCCTTGCCGATGCCCGAGGTGCCCTCGAAGATTTGGACGACGACCATGTCGTCGCTCGTGTCGAGCACCTGTCCGTTCTTAATCTCGCCGTTGTCAAGCTTGATCGAGACCAGGTCTGCGTAGCCGATCGGCTCGGTCTTGGTGACGAAAATGAGCGGTCCCGCCACCTTGCTGATTGTCTTGTACTCTTTCATTATGATCACCTCATGGCGGCGAATTCCTTCTCCATCGCCTTCTCGGCGCCGGAGAGGACCTTCTCATATCCCTTCTCGAATTTGGAGTTGACGATCTCGTTCTTCGCCTTCCCTTCCAGGACGGCCTGGATGCGGACGCCCCGCGCGAGCGCCTGCTCGCCGAGCTCGGCGAAGCGAAGGATCGTCTGCATAATCCGGCGCGACTTCTTCAGCTCGCAGAAGGTGTCCACCTCGTGGAATGCGTTCTGCTGGAGGAAGAATTCCCTGATGAGCCGAGCCACTTCGAGGGTGAGCTGCTGGCGGGGCGGGAGCGCATCCGAGCCGACGAGCTGGACGATCTGGAGCAGCTTCTCCTCTTCCTGGAGGATGCTCATGAACTCGGTGATGAGCTTGCGGAACTCCTTGTCCACGTTCTTCGCGAACCAGTCGTTGAGCGTCTCCCGGTAGAGGCTGTACGAGGTGAGCCAGTTGATGCTCGGGAAGTGTCGGCGCTGGGCAAGCTTCGCGTCGAGAGCCCAGAAGCATTTCGTCACGCGGAGCGTGTTCTGCGTCACCGGTTCGGAGAAGTCGCCGCCCGGCGGCGAGACCGCGCCGATGATGGTGACAGAACCCTGTTCGCGCTTCTCGGTTCCCTTCCCTCGCTTCTCTCCTTCGGGGCTTGCCGTGCCGAGCGGCACGACGGAGCCTGCCCGCTCGTAGAACTGGGCGAGCCTGGTCGCGAGGTAGGCAGGATAGCCCTCCTCGCCCGGCATCTCCTCCAGGCGGGACGAGATCTCGCGCATCGCTTCTGCCCACCGCGAGGTGGAGTCGGCCATGAGCGCGACGTTGTAGCCCATGTCGCGGTAGTATTCAGCGAGTGTAACACCAGTGTAGACTGAGGCCTCGCGCGCCGCCACTGGCATGTTGCTCGTGTTCGCGATCAGCACGGTGCGGTTCATGAGCGGCAGCTTGGTGCGCGGATCGATCAGCTCGGGGAATTCCTTCAGCACTTCCGTCATCTCGTTCCCCCGTTCGCCGCAGCCGACGTAGACGATGATGTCGGCGTCGCACCACTTGGCGAGCGTCTGCTGCGTCACCGTCTTGCCCGCACCGAACGGCCCTGGGATGGCTGCGACGCCGCCTTTCGCGAGGGGGAAGAGCGCGTCGAAGATGCGCTGGCCGGTGATGAGCGGCACGCTCGGCTTCAGCTTCTTCATGCTCGGTCGCGGCTTCCGGACGGGCCAGACCTGCTTCATCAGGAGCGGCGTTCCGTCGCTCAGCTTACCGACCGGCTCATCGATTGTGTACGAGCCGGACTTGATCTCTTTCACCGTGCCGGCCGTTCCCGGGGGAATCATGATGCGGTGGATGACGCCCTTCGTCTCCTCCACCTCGCCGATTGTCTGGCCCTGCGTCACCTTCTGGCCTGCCTTGACGGTCGCCTTGAAGGTCCACTTCTTCTTGTGATCGAGGCCGGGCGCCTCGAGGCCACGGAAGATGTAGTCGCCCTGTTCTTTCTGGAGGACGGGGAGCGGCCGCTGGATGCCATCGTAGATGCTCGTCAGCAGCCCCGGGCCGAGCTCGACGCTGAGCGGCTGCTTCGTGTTCTCAACCGGTTCGCCCGGCTTCAGGCCCGAGGTGTCCTCGTACACTTGGATGATGCACTTGTCGTCATCTATCTGGATAACCTCTCCCATCAGCTTCTCGTCGCCGACGCGGACGAGGTCGTACATGTTCGCGTTCAAGCCCTTCGCGACGACGACGGGGCCTGCGATCCTGTAGAGTATTCCTTTTTCGCTTGCCATCATGATACACCTTTTGGATGTTCTTCTTTTTGATTTGTTTCTGGATTTCTTCTTGGGCTTCCACCCCTTGATTGTGCGTTCAGGCCTCTTCCTTCCAGAGGTCGACGCCGATTGACTTGATGATCAGCTTGCGCAGGTTGTCGCCTGTCGTCTCCGTCGCGAGCGGGATGAAGACTGGGTCCACCGAGTCCTCAATCTCCGTGCGGCTCAGGCCGTCGAGCTGTGCGAGGGCGCTCTCCTCGACGATGACGATGCCTGCCGTCTTCTCCTCGCGCAGCTTCGCCGCCTGCTCGAGGAGCTCCTCCGTGCCCGCGAGGGTGATGCACCGTCGTATCCCGGTGAGCTGGAAGCCGAGAGTGAAGGCTTCCGAACCGAGGCAGGCTATCTCTTTCATCTTCTGTTACCTTTTTCTTTATCTTTTTCTCTCTTGTTACCTTTTCTCTCTCATGCCGCGACGAGGTACTGCTCGATGCGCTCCATCGGCATGCCGAGATGCTTCGCCTTGATGATGCGTTTCAGGTTCACAATCTCGATCTCCTTGGCGAACAGGAAGGTGAGGATGACGTACACGGAGAGCGGGTTCTGCCGCTCGAACAGGAGCGTCTTGCGCAAGGTGCGGTTCGCCAGCCCGATCTCGATAGGGATGAGCGACCCTTCGAACGGCTTCACGCCGTCGAACAAGTCCTTGTAGCGGGACTTCTGGAGCGTCGTCGCGATTTCGTCGTGGCTCTTCGCCTTGAGGAGGTGCCGGAAGAGCTCGTCCTTGCCGACGAGGAAGAGATGCTTCTCCACTTCCTTGCTCTCCGCCTTCTCCCGCTTCAGCCGGAGGAAGGTGACGAGGTTGATTGTCTCGATTATCGTCAGGAGGAACTCCCGGAAGAGCGCGCCCTGACGCGGCATGCGTTCCGCGAAGCGGAACAGTTCGCCGTAGAGGAAGCGGTCAAGTCCTGTTTCGATGCCGCTCAAGTCCTCCCTGTGCGCGACCGCGACGGGGAACGACGCAGCCTTGAGCACATTCTCGGCGCTCTCCTGCTTCAGCAGGTCGTCGAGCTGGCGCGCGGAGAGCTTCCCTGCCGGGAGCAGCAGCTCCCTGATCTCCGCTTCCGGCAGCCCGGCCCGCTTGCCCCTGATGATCGTCTTCAGGTTGTCGATGTCGTACTTCAGGAGGTAGGCGTCGAGGAACTCGTTGTAGGAGTCAGGCGAGATGCGCTTGAGCTTCTCGATTGTGTTGGCGAAGTTCCTGTTGAGCGCCTGCTCGATAAGTTCGATGCCCGAGAAGCGGACGCCGAGCTCGTTCATCTCCTTGCCGTAACCGCTCTCGCTGAGGTAGTGCGAGATCTCCGGCAAGCTCATCTTGAGCAGCTTCCGGTACTCTTGCCGAGGGATGAGCAGCGTGCGCATCACCCGCGTCCGGACATAGGTGTAGGGCGACTCCTCGAGTCTGACCCGTTTCTGCTTCTCGGTCGTCTTCACGGGAACAGGACCTCGCTTATTTCCTTCAGGCTTGTCTCCTTGATGCGCTGCAGGAGCGTGTCATAGGAGTAGTCGATGCTGATGCTGCCGTCCTTGTTCTCGGCGACGAGGCCATCGATGTCCTTCGGCACGAGTGTTATCCCTTTCAGGCCGCTTCCCTTCCGGGCGTAGACCTTCGCGATCGGGAGCTCCCGCTGCGCCTTCGCGAGCAGCTGCTTGAGGTAGCCCTTCTTCACCTCTTCCTTGCCGAGACGCTCCTTCGCCGCGGCCACGGCCGCGTCGATGAGGGCACGCTTCTTGGCGAGGAGCTCCTCCTGCATCGCGGCCTTGTCCTCGGCCTCGCGTCGCTGGCGGAGACGTGTGCACTCGCGGTCGAGGGCCTCCTTTGCTTGGCGCTTCCGCTCCTTGAGGTGCTCCTTCGACTCTGCCTTCAGCTCGCTGATTTCGGCGTCGGCTTCGGCGCCGATCCTGGCGGCCTCTTTCGTGGCCTGGGCCAGGATATCCCGTTTCACGTCCTCGAGTCCCATCGTCGTTAGCCTTATCCGGCCATGCCGATGATCAGGATAGCGATGACGAGACCGAAGATGACGATCGTCTCGGGGATGACGGTGAGAATCAGGCCCTTACCGAAGAGCTCCTCCTTCTCGGCCATCGCGCCGATGGCGGCCGTGCCGATGCCTTTCTCCGCCCATGCGGCGGCGATGGCGCTGAGGCCAATCGCCAGGCCTGCGCCGAGGGCGATCAGGCCATTGTTCGTCAGTATTTCTGCTGCTGCCATTTTTTCATTCCTCCTTTGGTATTCCGAATGGTTTGAACATGATGCCGCCTCCGGTGTAGAACTTGCTGAAGAGCTCCACGTAATGGAGACGGAGCGAGTGCAGGAAGCTGCCGAGGCAGCCGATGCCGATGTTGACGACGTGGCCAACCACCAGGATGAGGACGCCGCCGATGATGCCAAGCCAGCCGGCCTTGAAGAAGCCGCTGGCCATGTCGTTGATGACAAGCGCCAGTCCGACTGAGGACAGCCCAATCGCCATGAGACGCATATAGCTCAGGATGTTGCCGAAGATGCTCGGGATCTCCACCAGCCCTTTCGTGCCTTCACCGAGGAAGAGAATGAGGACTGTGAGCCCGAGGACGGCGTAGCCGACGAGCGGCGGGAACGCCACCATCTTGGCGTAGCTGAGCCCGAGCAGCGCCGCTGCCACCTGGAGCAGGATCCAGCCCGCCTTCTCGAGGAAGGCGCGGACGAAGCCGTGCGCCTTGTACTCGTTGACGAAGCCGGTGATGAGGCCGGCGTTGATGTGGATGATGCCTGCGACGATGGCCATGATCATCAGGGGTGTGAGCGTGTGCTCAGGATTGCGGCTGATAAGCGGGTGCCAGGGCTCCAAGCCGAAGAACTCGGCGAAGATCGCGCCGAAGTAGATCGTCGCGAGCGAGGAGAAGATGAGGATGTTGAAGAAATCCTTGAATTGGGGCATGCGTTTCTTGAGGAGCCAGAAGATGACGAGGGTGACGAGGCCGTAGCCCATGTCGCCGAGCATGAAGCCGAAGAGGAGGGGAAAGGTGAGGAAGAGGAATGAGGACGGGTCGATCTCCTTGTACTTGGGTAGCGCGTAGAGGTCGAGGAAGAACTGGAAGCTCTTCACCATCGGCGGGTTCTTGAGCTCCACCGGTACCTTGTCGTCCTTCACGATTGGGTGCGTCTCAATCAGGATGCGCCGCTTCGTCCGCGCCAGCAATGCATCTGTTGCCTCCTTGAGGCGTTCCTTCGGGACGAAGCCCCAGATGAGGAATGCGCGCTCGGTCTCGCCGAAGCGGAGTGGCGCCTCGGCCTGCGTGAGCGCCTCGACGAGCAGGCGTTCCTGACCGGGCAGCGTGCGCTGATGCTCCTTGCGCAGCCGTTGCAGGGCGGTGTGCGCCTCTTTCAGCTGGCGCTTTGCCTTCGTTGCGCTCATGGAGCGTTTGCTGAGGGGTGCCAGGTCGAGCGGTGCGAAATCGTGGGTCGCGAGCAGTGTCTTTGCAGTCGCCAGCCCTTCCTTGTCGACGAAGACCGCGATGAGCTCTTCCTTCAGGCGTCGGCCTCGCTTGATGAGAAAGTGTCCTTCCTTCAGGCTTCGCTCGAGCGCTTGCTCGAGCTCGCCGGCCTTCTTGACGCTCCCGACGAGCGTGATGATGGAAGCGTAGTCCCGCATGTCTTCCGTGGAGAGGCCGAGCGCCGCGAGGCTCTCACGCAGGTGCGCACGTTCTGTTTCCTCCCTGAGGCATTCTTCCGCCTCCCGCACCTTGGCGTTCTCCCGGGCGACGAGCTCCGCCGCTTTTGTGATTGTCTTGAGAGTCTTGCCGAGCTCGCTCTTCGGTGCAACCCTGGTGCCCTTGAGTGGGATGGAGAGCTGGGTCGCGACGGCGCGCGCCTTGACGAGAGTCGCTGAGAGCTCTTCCGCGTCGGTGAGGGGCTTGCCTATCTCTACGCCTTCCTGCTCCTGCTCGATGATGTGGAGTATCCTGAGCGCGTGCAGCTCTTCTATGACTTTGCGCATCCGGCCTTTTGGGCCGACGATGCGCAGCTTCACCATGTCCTTCAGCATCGTGGCTCTGCCGCTAGCGCAGCTCCTCCTCGAATCGCTTGATGATAAATGTGACGGCCTTCGCCTGCCCTTTCTTCGCTCGCTCGTCGAGCCGGGCGAGCTGCTTTTTCGTCGTCGCTTTGAGGGCTGAGTGCCGCTTGGCCATCTCTGCCTCGAGCTCGCTGATTCGCTGCTCTGTCGCTATGCGGAACTGCTCCTCCGCTTCGAGCTCTTCCTTCGCCAATTCCTCCTTGTTCTTCCGGAGCCGCTGCTCGGCCGCCTTCTTGGCGTTGGCGATGCGCTTCGCCGACTCTTCCTCGGCTTGCTTGATATCATGCAATGTCTTGTCCATTGTGCTTCCCTTCATCCTGCGAGGTGCTCTCTTGCCTTTGGGGGACTCTTCAACGGTTGTGTTTTAAATCTTTTCCTTCTGCCAGCATGCGTTCACCAGGCATCTGTCGCTCACTGCGAACGAGTATCTTGAGAAGCCGCACGGGTTGGCTCCCGATGCCGATGAGAAGCACTACTCCATATATAAAGTTAGTGATTCTGTAGACGAGAAAACTGATTCCTTCTTCCTCCATCGCCGCTTCAGGAGAGCATCAAGGTCGCTGCGCGTCTCATGATATGCGAGGCTGATTCCTGTCATGTCCTGTCATGACCGGCTCCTGGGATTCAGTCAGCGACCCATTCGCCGCAGGAGCCGTGGCTGCGCAGGTCGGTGCCCGCCTTCCGAGCAAGACAGAAGTTGCGATAGGTCACGCCATCGGTGCCGCATACCGGGTCATAGATGTTTGCACACGTCTTGCTGAGATCGACTTTGTCGTCGAAGATCGCATCGTCCAGGACCGCGTTGCGGGTGATAGTCCATGTTGGCTTCTTCACCACGAGTGCAGTAGGGTTCACGATTGCGAAGGCCATGACCGTGATGAGGAAGATGCCGACGATGCCCACAATAGGCACTTTCATACGTTGCCACGTAGTCTTCATGTCAAGAATCAAGAGGAGGGAGGTTTATAAAAGTTTCTAGCCCAGCGCCCGTCTCACGTCGATGACGTCGACGCTGTTCACGCCCTCGATGCTTGCAATCTCGGTCTCGAGGCTCTCCGTGCTGCCTCGGCTCTCGTCCATGACGAAGGTGAGCTTCACGGCCTTGAGGCCGAACGCGATGGGTTCCACCTCGGCCCGCTTCTCTCCCTGTTCGCCGACGAAGGCGTCGATTCGCGCTTCCGCTTCCTGTTGCACAGCGTCGAGATTGGTGTCCGGGCTTGCCGGCATGATCTTGAGGGTGACGATGGCCTTTCCCATGAGAATCGCCTAGTTGGGACCCGTAAAGCCGCACTTCGGGCACGTGTATGGTACCACGTTCTGGCGCTCGCTCTTGGTCCTGATGATCATCGCCTCGCCGCATGCGGGGCAGGGGAACGAGACGCTCCCCTTGTCATTCACCACGCTCGTCCCGGTCGCGGTGCTCTTCACTTCAGCCATGAATATCAAACCTCGGTTGGTAGGTATCTCGCGAGAACAAGAGATGCTTTTTAAAGGTTACTTATGGCAGGGCTTAGGAGAAAAAGTCCGTCGAAGCCAAGTTTGCCAAGGTTTGGCGTCAGCTAAACTTGGCTTGACTCGACGGAGTCGGCCACGTTCCCCGACGCAAGTAGGGGGTTGTGGACGACGAAGTAGGACTTTTTCTCCGTAGCCCCACTTAATCTTCCTTAACCCTGAGAGCATCCTGAGAGAGTAAGCTTTAAAAAGGAGTCGTGGTTCTCGCGCAACACCATTTTACCCCGCACGGCTCGAAGGCCGCGCAGTCCGACACATCTGCCAGGGGCTGGACGACCCCGCACCCGAGCGCATGCTCGACCATTCATATTCGATAGACCAGATACAGCGCAATCCACACGCGAACAGCACAGGTGATAGTCATGGCAAAGGACAAGAAGGTGAAGAAAGAGAAACCGCAACGCAAGATTGTCAAGAAAGCGACCAAGGCCAAGGCGAAGAAGCACTGGTTCCCCCTCATCGGACCGAAGAGCTTCGACAATGTGACCCTGGGTGAGAGCCATGTCGAGAGCATCGACAAGCTCGTTGGCAAGAGCATCACGGTCAACCTGATGCACCTCACGAACGACATGCGCAATCAGGGCATTGAGGTCAGGTTTGACATCGTCAAGACCCAGGATGGTAAGGGCGTTGGTGCCGTGACCTCGTATGAGGTCCTGCCGAGCCAGATGAAGCGCGTCGTGCGTCGCGGTCGGAGCAAGATTATCGACAGCTTCATTGTCCGCTGTGGCAAAGACCGGCTCGTGCGCATCAAACCCATGGTGTTCACGGCCAACAGGGCGAGCAGGGGTGCGAAGAGCGCAATCAGGCTCGCGGTACGTCAACATATCAAAGAGCTGCTCGCGCACACCACGTTCGATCAGCTCATTCAGGACTTGATTGGCTACAAGATCCAGCGTGCCCTGAAGGACGTGGCGATGAAGAGTCACCCCATCAAGAGCGTCGAGATCAAGGCTTGCAAGCTGCTTCCCGGTGACGTCGAGGTAAGGGAGGAGGATGGAGAGCTCGTCGTCGACAGCCCTGACGAGGAAAGCGATACGACAGGCGTCCGCACAGTTGCAGCAGACGATGATGATTCCGAGATCAAGTCTGAGGACGACGATAGCGATGCCAGCGACAAGAGGCCAGCGACAAGAGAGAAGACCTAGAGGATGCCGGCAGCGACAGCGAAGCCGACGACATGACGAATAAGAACGACACGGAAGCTGACGACACCGAGCAGGACGCGGACGACGAGAGTACAGGCAAGGCGGCGACCGCAGACAAAGAGTAACCTTTTTTAATCACATTCCATACCGTGCACAGAGGTGAGGTTGTGGGGTTCGTACACGATTGGCAGAAGGCGCTCGGCTACCACAAGGATCCGTTCGTTGAGGTCCCGAGCAAGAGCGTTGAGCAGTACTTCGTGGACCGCGAGGCGGAGCGAGAGAAGCTCAACCTCTTCATCATCAAGCGCCACCGCTTCGGCACAATCAGCGGTCCGAAAGGAAGTGGGAAGACCGCGCTGCTTTGCTGGCTCCAACAGGAGCTGACGAAGCACCGTCACAAGACCATCATGCTCACGGGCAAGATTCTCGAGCACCGCAAGCCGTTCTTCGACTATCTCCTCAACGGAACCCTCCACATCATCGAGAAGACTGTGACGAGACCGCACGAGAAGCTCAAGAAGGATGAGGTCGAGACTTTCCTCCTCCAGAAGCTGCGCAAGCGGCACGTCATCTTCCTCGTTGACGAGGCCCAGCTCCTCATCAAGGAAAACAAAGAGCTCCTCAAGACGATCCTGCGGGAGTGCCCGGAGAGCCAGGTCCTGCTCGTGCTCGAACGCGTCCTAAAAGAGCATGCGGAATGGGGCAAGGATGAACTTGCCATGGAACTGGGGGGTATGGGCATCGACGCGCTCAAGCAGCTAATCGGCAAGCGCATCGCGCTCGCCGGCGGGGTTGGTATCCATCCATTCTCCAATGCTGAGCTCGAAGGGCTCATCGCCAAGGTGAAGCAGAGTCCGGTCAAACTCCTCGTCCTCGCACGCGAGCGCGCCATCGAGCTCAGTCTCAAGGCAGGTCCTCCGCCGAAGACGCGACCCACGCCTCCTGAGAAGACTTCGAAGGCGGCGCGACGCCGCGAGGTGCCGACGCCGAAACTAAAAAAGCAGGAGGATGGGAAGTCCTCGCTGAAATCTACAAAGGCGAAGAAGCGATGGTTCTCGCTCCGTATCGTGAACGACTGGGCCGAGAAGGCCGGCAAGGATGACCCTGCGGCAGCAGATTCCGCACCCGACCACGAGATGCTCGACGAATCGCTCCTTGAGCCGCGTGGCGAAGCGAAGCTTGACGCGGACATGCTCAATGATCTCATCGCTTCCAACGAGAATGACGAAGAGATCTCCACTGACGAGATCGAGATCCCTGTCAACGAAGAGAAACACGGACGGAAAAACGACCGAAAGAAGGATGAGATAGAGGTCGAAGACGTTATCGAGTCTCTCGTGCAGGAGCTCGACAAGAAGGAAAGGTGAGACACGATGGGAGACGAGATAATCATCAGGAGAAGCACAATCGAACGCACTTTCTTCAGCATCATCATCATTGTCCTCGCAGTGCTGCTCGTCCTCTGCTACTTCAGAGGTGGCACTTGCAGCACTGACACCACGAGCCAGGCGACCGGGGAGGAGTCAGGAACCGTCGCGAGCGGTGCTGACGCATCGAGCGATCAACCGAACGCCACTGCACCGGTCGAGCAAGCGCCGGTCGAGACCTGCAGCGATGCCCTGCGCAATCAGGACGAGACCGACGTCGACTGTGGCGGCACATGCAACGCCTGTGCGGAGGGCAAGCACTGCGCGCTCAACAGCGACTGTATCAAGGGGACTTGCAAGGCGGGAGTGTGCGATGCGACACCTGAGCTGAGCGGTGACCTCACGCTCTCGCTCGTCAAAGTCGATCATGAGGAGAACGACCTGAGCAAGTCACGCGTCAACGCAATCACGGTCACGATCGACAACGGGATGGATGAGAACGTCGACCTTATCCTTCAAGTATTCATCATGGACGCATCCGGTAGCCTCGCCCTCAACCAGCCCAGTGCTGATGGAGATAAGCCGTACGCGATTGTCGAGCTGCCGCTGCTCGCAAGCGGGAAGAGCCTGAAGAGCCAGAAGTACGAGATGGCTGGTCTCTATACCGGCGCGAGCTGGATCTATGATCTCACTGATTTCTATAAAGACGGCGACGACTATCGGGTCAAGATAAAGGCCATCGATACGGGCTCAGGCGAGGTCTTGGCGACGGTCAGCGAGAAAGTCTTGGTGTAGGATCCAGAAACATCACTTTTTTATATGCGAATGATTAAGAGGTGTACGGATGAAAGCCATCTTCGTTGCGATAGCACTGGTTCTTCTCCTCGTTGGGAGTGTAGCTGCCGCTCGTTATCTTATCGTCGCGCCACGCGATCCCTCAGCCTTGAACAATGCTGCCTACACTGCCCATGAGGAAGGGCAGCTCGAGCTCGCTGAGGCCCTCTACCTCTCCGCAATCAACCTCGACCCGAGCTATGAGCTCGGCAGGTACAACCTCGCGCTTCTCTATTTTGAAGAGGAGAAGTACGACAAAGCCGATGAGCAGTTCGTTTGGCTCCTGGATAATGCGGAAGATAAAGCTGCGTACCATTATGATTACGCGGTCAACTACGTCGCCCGGTTCCGGAGCAAAGGCGAGGCGAGCGTGGAAGATTTCAATCATGCGATCGCTCATTACGAATGGGCTGACCATCTCGAGCCCGGCTATGCGCATGCGCGTGCAAATGCTGATGCGCTCACGAAGATTCGTGACCGATTCTTCGGAAAGATTTAAATCATTCCTCCTTCTCTCTCGTCCATATGGACTATGATCTTTCTGTCGATGAGATTGTCGCTAGTATCAGGGAGCGGGGAGCGAAACGCGTCCTCATTCAACTGCCGGACGGCTTGAAACCGGAGGCTGAAAGTTTGCAAGCGGCGCTTAGGAACGCGGTTCCCGACGTGGAACTCGTGTTCTGGGGTGGTTCCGCCTACGGTGCGTGCGACGTTCCGCTGCATACCGACCGTCTCGGTTTCGATCTCTTACTGCATCTCGGCCACGCAAAGTGGATATGATGCGGTCTTCTCTCGGTTTTTTTGTGGCAATAAAAGTAAACTTTATATATGGTCATTCCCGTTTTTGTCGTTAATTATTGTTTTGAGGTGACCAACATGGCGGCGAAGAAACGAACGGTCAAGCGTAAGACAACCAAGCGTAAGGTTGCGAGGCGTAAGCCTGCGAAGCGTAAGACAACCAAGCGTAAGGTTGCGAGGCGTAAGCCTGCGAAGCGTAAGACAACCAAGCGTAAGGTTGCGAGG
>Ga0114931_10000562_pt1 | contig 45081 bp, 37 predicted proteins | sample 2SBtaG_FD_89579 | JGI IMG/M metagenome (GOLD analysis project Ga0114931, IMG submission 89579) | Deep subsurface microbial communities from Kolumbo volcano to uncover new lineages of life (NeLLi) - 2SBTROV14_V59a metaG | ecosystem: Environmental > Aquatic > Marine > Volcanic | place: Kolumbo... | reverse complement strand
GCCCGCGCCCCAGCCCGCGCCAGGGCCGGCAGTGGTGGACGTCGACCCTCTGTCCTCGGTGGCCGCCGAGGCGGGGAAAGAGCTGCCGCAACAGCTCTTTTTCGCCTTCATCTTGCTCGAGCGCGAGTCGAAGAACGACGCCTACGCCAGCACCTCCCTGCGGGTACTCGGGGAGTTGGTCAAACTGCTCAAGGATCGAGATCTCGACACCCTTAGAGACACCCGTCAGGCCTTGTTCCCGCGCATCACGGACCCCGGAGATGGCGTTGTGCGCGCTGGAGAGCTGATCGAGGAGTTTTACCGTGAGATCGACGGAGAAGCAGCCGAGGCCGCTTCCTAGCCATGGCGCGCGCCAGGCGCCGTCGCCGGCCATCTGCGAGCCGGCCGCCTGTGAACCGGCCGCCTGCGAGCCGGCAGCCAGCAGCAGGCTTCGATGCCAGCCTGCTGCCGCTGTGGTTGCTGGTTTTGCTCATGCCGCTGGTCTTCGCGCCAGCCATGCAGAACAACTTTCGGGTTCCCAAGCTGCTGGCGTCCGAGGTGCTGGCAGCGTTCTCGCTGGTGACCCTCGCCTGGCGCTTGCGCACCCGCGGCGCGGTGGACCTGGGCGTGCTGTGGCGGCGGCCCGTGGTGGGGGCGTGTGCGCTGCTGCTCGCCGCTGCCAGCCTCGGGCTGATCACTTCGGCGCATACGGTCTTTGTCCGCCCGGCGGTCGCCTCGTTGGCGCTGGCGCTGGTCGCCACGGTGGTTTGGGAGGCCGCGCTGGACCGCGCGGAGGCACGGCGCCTGATCATCGCGCTGGTGGTTCCCGGGGGCATGCTGGCGTTGGTCGCCGTGCTCCAAAACCATGGTCTGTACCAACCCTTCCCACTTGAGACCGCCTCCGCAAGCCGTCTTTCCCTCACTTCGCTCGCGGGCAGCCCATTTGATCTGGCGACCTTTCTGGTCTTCCCGATCCTCATCGCGCAAGGTGCTCTGGCGCGTGCGGATCTCGGTCGTCGGCGTTGGGCCTGGGCGGCGTTGCTCGCGCTGTGCCTGTACGCCGTGGCCTTGACCCAGACCCTCTCGGCGGTGCTGGCGATCGGCTTGGGCAGCGTCTGCTTGTGGCTGCAGGTCGCCGCCCGTCGCCGACTGCTGGCGCTCGCGGCCGCGGCCGCGGTGAGTGCGGCGGCACTGTTGGCTGTGGCCCGTCCGCTGCGTTTGCGGGTCGAGCAGAAGCTGGAACAGGTCCGTGGCGGCGACCTCAACGACGCGCTCACCGGTCGTCTGGATGGTTGGCGAACGGCCTGGTGGATGTTCGAGCGCCGGCCGATCACGGGTGTCGGCCAGGGCGCATTTCGCGCCGAGTTCGCCGCCGCGCGGCTCGCGCTGGTCGAGCGCGGCGTGCGCTTTTACCGCAGCCAGCAGCAGCCTTTTTTCGAGAATCCCCACAGCGACCTGCTGGCCGTCGCGGCTGGTTGGGGCCTGATCGGGGTATTGGCCTTGCTCGGGGCGCTGGCGCTTTTCGCCCGTGCGGGAATCTGTGCTTGGCGCGCTTTGCGCGCCGGTGATCGCAGTCAGCGCGTGGATGCGGCGGTGGCGAGTGCCATCGTCGTCGCCACCGCGCTCGAAACCACCGCCACCTTTCCGCTGCATCTGGCGCTGATCGCCTATCCGTTCCTGCTGCTGGTCGCAGCCGTTTTCCGTGCCGGCCGGGCGCTGGCACCGGTGGCCGCGGCCGAGGTTTCGGAAGCCGTATGAGACGGGTCGCGGGTCGCCGGCTGGTGGTCATCGCCCTGCCGTTGGCGTTGGTCATTGCCGGACTCGAGGTCTGGCATGCTGCGCGGCGAATCGCGTCGAGCCGGATCGCCGCGCGTGTCGAGCAGCGCTCGCTGGTGCTCGCCCGGCGTGGGGCGGTGCCGCCCGCGGCGCTGTCGCAACATCTCAAGCTGCTTCGACGCGCTGCGGCGCTCGATCCCACCAACGTCACCATCCCCTTGATGCGCGGCAGTCAGTATCTGCTCTTGCACAACCCGCAAGCCGCCTTGCGGGCCTACAATCAGGGTCTGGCGCTCGAGCCGCGGGCGGAGATTTACCTCAACATCGGTCGCGCCCAGCGCATGGCCGGCGACGACGATGCCGCGGCGGTAGCGTTTCGCCACGCCGTGGACCTCGATCCATCCCTGAACCGCGATCTGCGGGTGTTTTTCGAGCGCTGCCGCCGGGCCGGCGCCAAGAGGCCGGATTCGCCATGAACGCTGCTTCGCTGCCCTCGGGTCCGGCGCTGGCCGAGCGCTTCGCTGCTCGCGATGCCTGTGTCGGCATCATCGGTCTCGGCTACGTCGGGCTGCCGCTGGCTCTGGCCTTTGCCGAGCGCGGCTTTCGGGTGCTGGGTTTCGACGTCGATCCGAGCAAGGTCGAGGACCTGGCGCGCGGCGTCTGCTACATCCGACACCTCGATGGTGGCCGATTGCGGGCCGCGCGTGAGCGCGGCGGCTTCGAGGCGAGCGGCGATTTCGACCGCTTGGGCGAGCCAGACGCCATCTTGATCTGCGTGCCGACGCCGCTCGATGCACACCGAGAGCCGGATCTCAGCTACGTCGACCAGACCGGCGAGCAGATCGCCCGCCGTTTGCGATCAGGCCAGTTGGTGGTGCTCGAGTCGACGACCTATCCGGGGACCACCGAAGAACGGCTGCTGCCCATGCTCGAAGCCGCGGACAGGGTGTGTGGCCGAGACTTTTTTCTCGCGTTCTCGCCCGAGCGCGAAGATCCCGGCAACCCACGTTTCGGGACCACCGACATCCCCAAGGTCGTGGGTGGCGTCAATGAGGCCTCTGCGACGGTCGCCGAAGCGCTTTATGCATCGGTTTTCCCACGCGTAGTACGGGTCTCCTCGCCACGTGTGGCCGAGGCGGCCAAGCTTACTGAAAATATTTTCCGCGCGGTCAACATCGCACTCGTCAATGAGCTCAAGGTGGTCTACGAGCCGTTGGGAATCGACGTCTGGGAGGTGCTCGATGCCGCTGCCAGCAAGCCCTTCGGCTTCATGCGCTTCACCCCGGGTCCGGGCTGGGGCGGGCATTGCATCCCGGTGGACCCGTTTTACCTCGCCTGGAAGGCGCGCGGTCACGGCTTGAAGGCGCGTTTCATCGAGCTGGCGGGCGAAGTCAACCGTGAGATGCCGGCCTATGTCATCAGCCGCCTGGTGGGGGCGCTCAATGATCGCGGTCGCGCCATCCGAGGTAGCAAGGTGATGGTCCTCGGCCTGGCCTACAAGCCGGACATCGACGATCCGCGCGAGAGCCCGGCCTTCGAGCTGCTCGATCGCTTGCTGGCGCTCGGTGCCGAGATCGCGTACCACGATCCCCACGTGCCGGTGGCGCCGGCGATGCGCACCTGGCCGAGCTTGCCGCCGCTGGCATCCGAAGCGCTCTCGGCGAGCGCGCTCAGCGCCCTCGATGCGGTGGTGGTGGCCACGGACCATTCGACGGTCGACTATGCGTTGGTGGCGCGCCACGCACCGTTGATCATCGACGCCCGCGGCGTGTACCGACAGCCTCGAGCGAACGTGGTGAAGGCCTGAAGGGGTGAAGACATGAGGACATCCGCGATCGAAGACTCGCTGGCCGCGAGGCTGCGTGGCCGTTCGGTGTTGGTCACCGGCGGTGCCGGCTTCATCGGCTCGCATCTGGTCGATGCGCTGGTCGCGGCCGGCGCTGCCGTGCGTGTGCTCGACGATCTCTCGACCGGTCTTCGCAGCAACCTGGCGGCGGTCGCCGATCGCATCGAGCTGATCGAGGAGAGCATCACCTCGCGGCAAGCCTTGGCCCAGGCCTGCTGTGATGTCGAGCTGGTGTTCCACGAGGCCGCACTCGGCTCGGTACCGCGCTCGATGGCCGATCCCGCCGCGACCATCGAGGTCAATGTCAGCGGAACGGCCCATGTGCTGGCCGCAGCGCGCGCGGCCGGCGTCCGGCGCGTGGTCTACGCCTCATCGTCGAGCATCTATGGCGACAGCCTCGTGCTGCCCCGGCGCGAGGGGGAAGAAGGGCGCGCTCTATCGCCCTATGCCCTGTCGAAGCAGATGGTCGAGCAGTTGGCCGAGCAGTTCGAGCAGTGCTTCGGGTTCGAGACCGTGGGGCTGCGCTACTTCAACGTCTATGGCACCCGCCAGCGACCGGATGGGCCCTACGCGGCGGTGATCCCACGTTTTTTCGCTGCGGCGCGTGCGGGCGAGCGGCCGCTGATCTTCGGCGACGGCGGCCAGAGCCGCGACTTCACCTTCGTGGCCGACGCTGTCTCTGCCAATCTGCTGGCCGCGATGGCGCCGCGCACAGCCTGCGGCCGAGCGTTCAATGTCGGCAGCGGCTGTGCGACCACGATCGGAGCGCTTGCCGCCGCGGTGCGCGCGCTGGCTGGCGGCGGCGCACCGATTCATGAGCCGGCGCGCTCGGGCGATGTGCGGCATGCGGTGGCAGATCTGGAAGAAATCTCGACAGCCCTTGATTACTTCCCTAGGGTCGGTCTGGAGCAGGGGCTCGCCGCCATCGCAGATTCCGATGGCGACACGCAGGTCGCTGCGGTCATGCTAGAATGAGCCCATCGGATTGTGCTTGACGTGGCCCCTGGCGAGCACCGCCGCGCGGCGCAGCCCGGGCCCCGCCTACGAGTCGGCGACCTGGGGCGCAGCGATCATCACCGGCGATCCCGGCCGCTAGCCAGCATCACCTATCGTCATGTAGGGAGAAGAGATAGATGCCTGGAAGCACGAGGTGCTCAGCGCCGCAGCGTCGCGGACAGCGTGGTGCTGTGGCGAGATGTGAGCTGCCGAGCCACGCCGTTGCTTCAGCCCGACATCGCCTGAGCGCAGGAAGTGGGTGAGCGATGCGAGCTTGGCCCAGTTGGACGTCGAAGGTGCCGTGGCGCGCGCGGCCAGCCCTGATTTTGGGTATCGATGCCCTGATCACGTCCTGCAGCCTGTGGCTGGCGCTCCTGCTGCGCTTCGACTTCGCCCTGCCTGCTGAAACCCGCCAAGCGCTGCTCGTCAACTTGGCCTTGCTGATCAGCAGCCGCCTGCTGGCGGCCATGCAGTTTCGCCTCCACCGCTGGTCGTTCCGCTTTTCCGGGCTCACCGATGGCGCACGAATCGCCATGGCGGGGCTTTTCGGCACCGGTGTTTTCACCCTCCTGGTCTATCTCCTGCAGCTCGAGGGTGCCTTGGGCTACGAGCGTTTGCCGCGCTCGGTGGTGGTGATGGAGCTGCTGTTGACCACCACCGCGATGGCCGCGCTGCGCTTCTCGCCGCGCCTGGCGTTGATGCTCCACGGCGATTTTCAACGCGCCCGCCGAGAAGGCACCCTCCGCACCCTGATTCTCGGCGCGGGCTCGGCAGGCGAGATGTTGTTGCGCGACCTCCAACGATCGGAAAATGAGCTCTACGTGGTGGGCTTCGTGGACGATGACCCAGCCAAGCGCGGTCATGTGGTCAGCGGCCGGCAGGTGCTCGGTGCCCGCGCCGACCTCGCTGCATTGGTCGCCCGCCACAAGATCCGTATGCTCCTGATCGCCATTCCCCAGCTTTCTGCGGTGCAAGTGCGCGAGATCTTGTCAGCGTGCGCCCATCTCAAGCTGCGGTTCAAGATCCTGCCGTTTTCGTTCCACGATCTCGAGAAGCGGCAGGCGACGGCCATGCTGCAAGATCTCAAGCTCCAAGATCTGCTCGAGCGCGATGAAGTGGCGCTGGCGTCGCGGGAGACGGGCGCTGCCGTGGCCGGCCGCGTGCAACTGGTCACCGGTGCAGCCGGCTCGATCGGCAGCGAGGTATGCAGCCAGTTGCTGGCGAGCGGCACCCGGCGGCTGGTCATGCTGGACATCGACGAGAGCGGCCTGTTCTTGCTTCGGCACCGTTTCGCGCGCACCCATCCCGGCGCCATGATCGTTGCCGAGGTCGCGGATATTCGCGACCAGGCCCGGATCGAGATGCTGTTTCGACGCCATCGCCCTGACGATGTATTCCACGCCGCGGCGCGCAAGCATGTGCCGCTGATGGAAGGTGCACCTTGCGAGGCGGTGAAGGTCAACGTCGGGGGGCTGGCGGTGGTGGCGCGCGTGGCCGAGCGGGTCGGTGCCGGGCGGTTGGTGTTCATGTCGACCGACAAGGCAGTGGAACCGACCAGCGTCATGGGTGCCACCAAGCGCCTCGGCGAGCGCTATCTGCATTGGCTGGCCCACCGCGTCTCGATCCGCATCTCGGTGGTGCGCTTCGGGAATGTGCTCGGTTCTGCCGGCTCGGTGGTGCCGCTTTTTCGCCACCAGATCGAGGCCGGTGGGCCGGTCACCGTCACCCATCCGGAGATGCGGCGCTTCTTCATGACCATCTCCGAGGCGGTCGGTCTGGTGCTGCGCGCTGCCTACGGTGACTACGGCCGGCTCTATGTACTCGACATGGGGCAGCCGATCCGTATCCTCGATCTCGCCCGGCACATGATCACCATGGCTGGCAGCGTGCCCGAGACCGACATCGAGATCGTCTTCTCCGGCCTGCGTCCGGGGGAGAAGCTGCACGAGGACCTGCTGGCGGGAAACGAGCGCGAGGTCCGGCGGATCGATCGCAAGATCAGGCTGGTCGAAGGGCCGCAGGTGCCTGAGGACCTCGGCGACGGCATCGAGGCGCTGCTCGCCGAAGCCGCGATCGAGGACGAGGCAGCGGTGCTCATGGCGCTGCGCGCACTGGTGCCCACCTACGGCCCGGCTGCTGCCGGCAAACCCTCCACGGCCAACGATCCGCTCGAAGACACCACCGCCTCGATGTCCGTGCTCGAGGTCTGAGCCCGCCCGGGGTTCGGGGGCTCAGAATGGGAAATAGCGGTTGAGGGTGAGGGGGTCGGTAGCTCGGGCAGGAACATTCAGGTCATTGGCAACAGAATCACCAACAGTCGTCCCGATGGCGTTCTCATCTGGGGTGGTGACGCCGAGAATGTAGCTCTCGTCGGCAACATGATCTCGCGTTCATCCCAAACTCCGACCGCTGTGAACAACGCGATCGCGCTCAACACGAAAGGTGGCACACAGAGAGAGATACTCGTAGTGGGAAACGTAGCTTTTGACGATCAGGTAGTCCAGACGCAGAAGTATCTTCTTGCAGCAACCATGTCCGGGACGACCGTGCTTGGGACGATCATCGATCTGCTCGTGGCGAGCAACGTGGGCAGTGGCTTCGGCGATACGGCCTTGCACCTTGGCGTAGTACCGCTGGCGACAACAACCGGAAATCTCCCCGCTTCGACAGGATTTTGACCAGGCTGCTCTGACTCGCAGCCGTGCCTACGCGCAGCGGGTGACCCTAGAGGCGGGAGGGCGCGGCTCCGGGCCCAGGAATGCACGCGGCAGGCGCTATACTCGCAGCCGTTGCCCGCCCCGGATGGGGACTTCGCGAACGCAGTCGATGCCCAACCAAGCACCCACCGGATCCATTCGCAGCTTCCTGCTCGGCCTGCAGGAGCGGCTTTGCTCCTCGCTGGCGGCAGAGGACGCTGGGGCCCGCTTCGAGGGCGATGATCGTGCGTCTCCCGACGGTGGGCTGACCCGGCCGCGGGTGCTCGAGGGTGGTGCGGTCTTTGAACGCGCGGCCGTGCAGTTCTCGCACACGGTGCGACGCGACCTGCCGCCCGCCGCCACCCAACGGCGGCCCCACCTTGCAGGCTGTGCCTACGAAGCGGTCTCGGTCTCGGTGATCGTTCACCCGCGCAATCCCTACGTGCCGACCACGCATTGCAATCTGCGCTTTTTTCGCGTCGAGGGTGACGGCCCGGGAAGCTGGTGGTTCGGCGGTGGCTTCGACCTCACGCCCTGCTACGGCTTCGAGCAAGATGCCGTGGCCTGGCATCGAGCCGCCCGCGATGCCTGCTGTGCCCTGGCCCCGAGCGAAGTGGCCGCGGATGCGGTGTACCGGCAGCTCAAGGCGCGCTGCGACGCGTACTTTTACCTGCCGCATCGCAGCGAAGCGCGGGGTATTGGCGGTATTTTTTTTGACGATCTCGACCAGCCAGACTTTGAGCGCTGTGCCGCCTTCGTGCGCTGCGTGGGAGATGGCTTCCTCGAAACCTACCTGGGCATCGTGCGCCGCAGGCGCGAGCATCCCTACGGCGAGCGGGAGCGGGCGTTCCAGCTTCTGCGACGCGGCCGCTACGTCGAGTTCAACCTGCTGCATGACCGAGGCACGCGTTTCGGCTTGCAGTCGGGCGGTGCCGTGGAGTCGATCCTGGCGTCCTTGCCACCCGAGGTTCGCTGGCAGCATGCCTTCACCCCGGAACCTGGATCGGCCGAGGCACGCCTCGCGCACGATTTTTTGCGGCCTCGCGATTGGCTGTCCGGCTGATCCGGCCGCCGCGAGCGAGCGTCGACAACATGCCGCGCAACGTTGGGGCGCCACCCGCCGCGTCACGGGAAAAAGGCGATGATAGCGCCGTGCGCCTGGCTGGGGGTGCAGCCATCACTGTGGCGGGAGGCTTCGCCGCGCGCGGCCTGCAATTCCTGACCCAAGTGGTCCTGGCGAACGTCCTGGCGCCGGCGCTCTTGGGCCTGTTCGCCGAAGGTTTCGCCCTCTTTCGCCTGGCGCGCCTGGCCGCTGTTGCTGGCTTGGACAAGGGCATCATTCGCTTCGGGACGCAGCTTTGGGATGCATACGACGATGGGCTCCGGTATCTCGTTCGTCGCGCCTTTGCGTTCTCCGGCGTGCTCGGTCTGGCGATCGGCAGCGGGCTGTGGCTGACCGCGCCCTGGATCGCCGAGCGGGTGATGGGAAATGCCGGGCTCGCTCCCGTGCTGCGCGCCTTTGCGCTCACCGTGCCGTCTGCGGCCGTGGTCCGCCTGGTCGCGGCCACCACCCGGCTCGGGCGCCGTGCGCACTGGGCGGTGGTCTGCGAGGACCTGATCCAGCCCACTCTCGGCCTGGCGTTGGTGGTCGTGCTGCTCGGCTGGGGCTACGGGCTGCGGGCAGCGCTGGTCGCCTGGCCGCTCGCCTTCGCTTTAGCGGCCGCGGTCGGTGTGGTCTTGGTGCTGCGCCTCTTGCCCCAGCACCTCGGCCGAGCGTCTGGGCCGCGGGCTGTTGGTACGGTGTCCTGGCGCAGCTTGCTCGGTTTCTCGTTCAACGCATCTCTCGCCGTTTCGTTTACCATGATGACGATGATGATCGACCGGCTGATGATCGGCATGTTCCGGCCGGAAGAAGAAGTCGGCACCTACCATGCAGCGGCACAGGTCGCGGCGCTTTTCCCGATGGTGGTCGGCGCGTTCGGTGCCATGCTTCAGCCGATGATCGTGGCCTGCTGGCGACGCGGCGACAGCGAGCGCTTGCGCCAGCTTTTTCGTGCCGCCACGCGCTGGGGACTTTACTTGGCGATCCCCGCCTACGTGGTCATCGCCCGCTCCGCGCCGAGTATCCTCGAGACCCTGTTCCAGCCGGCCTACCGCACCGGCGCGTGGGTCTTGGTGATCCTGGCCTCCGGTCAGATGATCAACGCGGCCACCGGTCCGGTCGGCCAGTTGCTCGTCATGGGCGGCAGGGAAGGGATCTGGGCTGTCTGCTCGGGCTCGGCGCTGGTGGCCAACGTCTGTCTCGACCTCGTGCTCATCCCACGCTTCGGAGCAGTCGGCGCAGCCGTTGCCACGGCTTTCGCCATCGCCCTGACCTTCGGCCTCGGACTGCTCATTGCCGCTAAGAGCATGCGCCTCATGCCCTACGCGGGCAAAGATCTCGGCTTGATCATCGCTGGCATCGTCGCGGCTCTAGCGGTCATGGGCCGGCAGGCCGCTTGGCCGTTGCCGGGGCTCGCCGGCTTGCTTGGGGACGCTGGCATCGCGGTGGCCGTGGTTGGACTCACGGTGGCGGCCGTGGGCTTCGATTCCGAGGAGCGCCTGCTCTTCGGCAGCGTGTTGGAACGGATCACGCGCGTTCGGCGGAAGCCAGACGCATGATCCTCGCCCGAGCATGAGCGCGGTCAAGCCCATTCATCTTGTCTTTCTCGCCGGCTGTGGCCGCAGCGGCAGCACGCTCTTTGGTCGCCTCCTGGGCGAGATCGAGGGATGGATTTACCTCGGTGAGGCGCTGCGCTTTCTTTTCCACGATCGCATGCGGAAGCGCTTGCCGCTGTGCGCGTGCGGCGAGGCGGTCGAAGCCTGTCCCTTCTGGCGCGAGCATGACGCATGCATCGACCCGGCACTTCGCTCACGCGCCACCAAGGCGCTTCGCCTGCGTGGCCAGCTCACGGCGCCGTTTCTCGGTCGCCTGAGGTCTGTCGGCGATCCGGTCATGGCCGATGCCATGGAGGCGATGCTGCGCCGCGTACAACGGGCGTCGGGCGTGCGGGTGCTGGTCGACGGCTCGAAGAACCCTGCGAATGGCCTTGTCCTTGCTGGCCGTCCGGGGGTGATTCTTCACGTGCTGCATCTGGTTCGCCATCCCGGTGGCGTGGTGAACAGTTGGTCGAAGCCCAAGGGATATCTCCAGGGCCACGGCACGGTGCGGATTCTCGGTTGGTGGTGGGCGACGAATGTGCATGCCGAGTTGCTCGGCCGCCGGGCCGCGAGCTACCATCGTGTCCGATACGAGGACGCGGTCGCGGATCCGGCTGCGGTTTTGGAGCGTCTGGTGCGGGCTGTCGAACAGCCGGTCGGCCCCGCTGAAGGGCTGTCTTTCCCGTTCTTGAAAGGATGCACGGCGACGATCGGCCGCCAGCACATCCTGGCCGGCAATCCGGACAAGCTGCGAACCGGCCCGACGGTGATTCAGGATCCGGGTTGGCGGCTCGAGGGCCACCGCCGGTTTCTGGTGCCTGCGCTCGCCTGGCCGCTCATGCGTCGCTACGGCTTTACCGTTCGCCGCCCGCAAAGCACGGGCACGTAGTCCTCGAAACGATCGCCCAGGCTCGCGTTTGGATCGATGTCACACCTTCGCCACCTTCGCCACCGGCTCACCCACTCGCCTCTGAGGATTCCCCTCGTCTGGTGGCGACATCGCGGCGTGCGACCGGCAGACGCGATGCTGGCCTCCTACCCGCGGTCCGGAAACACCTGGGTCAGAAGCCTGCTGTTCGAGCTGCTCACAGGCGCCACGCCGACCTTCGGTCATATCGACGACCGAAGGTCACCGGTCGGCCATGTGGCCGCGCATGACAGTGTTCCTGCGGCGCTGGCAAACGGTGGTCGCCTGCTCAAGACCCACGAGGCGTATCGTCCGGTCTACCGGCGTGGTGTCTACCTGCTCCGCGATCCACGCGACGTGGCCGTCTCGGAATATCGTTTTCAACGGTGGCGAGGCCTCTTCGATGGTCCGCTCGACGCCTTTGTCTGCCGTTTTGTCGCCGGCCGAACGGGCGGCTGGGGACGGTGGGACGCGCACGTGCGGTCGTGGACCGCCGCCGCCTCGCGGGCGAACCTCCTGGTCATGCGCTACGAGGATCTGCGTCGTGCACCGGTCGACGGCCTGGCCGAGATCGCGGCGTTCCTCGGTCTCGGCAGTGATCGCGACGCGCTGGCGACTGTGGTCGAGAACAATTCCCTTCGGCGCATGCGCGACCGCGAGGACCACGAAACCAGCGGCTCTTTCCAAAAGGCGAACAAGGGCTTCCGTTTTGTCAACGAAGGCAAGGTCGCCGGTTGGCGCGAAGATCAGGCGCTGCATTTGACGCTCCGGCCGGTGGTGGCGTCCTTTGGCGAGACCATGTCGCGCTTCGGTTATCTGTCAACCAACGCCGGGCCGAGTGCGCGATGAGTCCCGCCAGCGTGTCACAAACCGCGAAGATCGCACCCGCTGGATCGCAGGCGTCGCTGGTAGCGCTCCTGGCTGCCGCCGCGGCGGGGGCTGGCGCGGCTCTTTTGCCGGCGGGCCGTCTGCCGCTGCTTGGTTCTCTGGTGGTCTCGGCTGCCATGCTGGTGGCGACCATCGCGCGGCCGATGCTGCTGCTGCATCTGGTGGTGGTGGCGGCGGCTTCGGGCGCCGTGCTGCGCCAGGTGGAAGGTTTTTCCGTCGGCGGCAACGAAGTCACACTCTCAGGTCTTCGTTGGCTGGCGGTCGGCGCGAGCGCGGTGTTGATCATGATCATCCGGCGGCCCGCCGTTCGCGTCCGTTTCGCCCTCATTCCCTACGCTGCCCTGGTGCTGTGGATGGCGGCCCGCTGTGCGCTCAGCGAGGCACCGCTGCGTGGTCTCGAGGACGTCGTGATCTACGCGGTCCCGCTGCTGTTGGTGCTGTTCGCAGATGCCGTCACCCAGCCAGCAGATGGGCGTTGCTTGCGCCGGCTGGAGCGAACCCTGCTCGCCAGCGTCGTGTTGCCCTATGGTCTCTACGCCGTGGCTCTCGCCGCCGGTCTCGAGCACATGACCGCGGATGGTCCAAAGGGCTTCGTGGGATCGCGGCCGGTGGCGCTGATGATGCTCATCGTGCTGGCGATGGCGATCGGTGTCGGTCGCTACGAACGTGCGGCCGCGCGTCGCTGGGCAGCGCTCGCGTCTGGGATCGCGGCGGTCGGACTGATCTTGTTCACCGCGTCCCGTGCTGCGTCGCTGGTCGCGATGCTGTTGGTGGCTTCGGCGGGTGTCGACCCGACCCGTCTGGTCGCGGCTGGACGCCGACTGCTGTTCGGCCTGGTGCTGGCCGTGCTGGTGCTGGTGTCGGTGCCGTCGCTTCGAGCCCGTATGTTCTACTTTGACCCGGCGTCGGTGTCCGAGGCGGTCGAAGGTTTCAACCTTTCCGGCCGCAACAAAATGTGGTCGATCGTGCTCGAGCGGGCCAGGCAGCGCCCGATTGCTGGCTGGGGCCCCGGGACGGTGCACCCGATCATCGCGGAGACACTGCAATGGAAGCACAAGCAGGTGCCACCGCGGGAGTATCCTCCGCACAATGAATACCTCCAGGTATTGCACGACGGCGGCGCGATCGGTCTCGCCTTGCTGCTCTCGACCGCGATCACACTCCTTGCTGCGTACCTGCGTTTGTGGCGCAGGTGTCACCGGCGCAGCGACCCGGTCGCCGCGCGCTGGGCCTACACGGCCTTCGTCAGCCTGGGGGCCGTCGCTCTTACCGCGACGATCGACAACACGCTGCACTACTTTGTGGTGATGTGTCCAGCGCTGGTGGTCGCGGGCTGCGCGCGGCGCTTGGCCGATGACGGGTCGCGCTGATGCGTGCGCTGCGACGCTTGGTCTGGGATCTCGAGCGATTCGGCGTCTGGCCCGGTAAGCTCGCCGCACGCTTTGGCAAGGGTCGAGCGTCGCCGTCGCTCGCGGTTTCGCTGCCCAAGGCGGGCACCCATCTCTTGGAGCGTGCGCTGTGCTTGCAGCGGGAACTTTACCGGCCGATGGTACCGACCCTCAACGAGATCAACCTGGCGGCGCATGGCGGGCTCGAGCAGGTGGTGCAGGGCGCGCGGTGCGGTCAGGTCTTCGTCGCTCATCTGGCCCACGAGCCGGCGCGGGCACAATTGCTCGAAGCACAGGGAATGCGGGTCTTTTTTCTGGTGCGCGATCCGCGTGATGTGGTGGTGTAGCAGGCTTTCTACATCGCTCGTAGGCGTGATCATCCTCTGCACCGCCAGTTTGCCGCTTGTCCCGATCTTGCGTCCCGGATTCGATTGGCGATCGATGGCGACCGCTCGGGCGGCCTGCCGCCGGTGGCGGAGCGCCTGGATGCGTACGCGGGCTGGCTCGATGAGCGGGCGGTGCTGGTCGTTCGTTTCGAGGCTTTGATCGGCAGCGATCCCGATGTGCGAGATCGTTGCCTCGGCGCCATCTACGACCACCTCGGACTGCGCGTTGGGCCTGACCAGCGAGGCGCCCTGGCCGCGCGTATCGTGTCGGATGCCAGTCCGACCTTCCGGCAGGGCCGGGCCGGTGGCTGGCGGCACCATTTCCAGGGCACCGACCTCGCTGCATACTTTGCCGAGCGGGTGGGCCCGCAGCTCGAGCGCTATGGCTACCGAGGGGAAGAAGACCATCGATATTCTAGGTAGAAATCTCGATCGTGCTGAGAAGGCTTGGCGCTATCTGCTCGCCCTCGTCTCCCACCCGAATCGTGTACCGTGGCTGCTATGGCAGATCCTGGGCAAGCGGGTTCACGCTGGCGAGCTCCTGCGATTGATGCCGTTCGCCGGCTGGCTGCAAGGCCGCGGTATCAAGACCGTGCTCGATGCCGGTGCCCACAGTGGCGAGTTTTCCTCGGCCATTCATGCTCTGGTCCCCGGCGCGTCGATCATTGCCTTCGAGCCGCAGGAAGCACCCTGCCGTGCCATTCGTGGTCGCCTCGGATCGCGCGCGAAGCTGGTGACGTTCAACGTTGCCCTGAGCGATCGGGATGGAACCGCAACGTTTTACCGGAGTGACTTCACCAAGTCCTCGTCGCTTCTGCCGATGGCAGACCGCCACCGGCAAGCCTTCCCGTGGACCGCCAGCAGCGAGCCGATCGAAGTCACCGTACGGTCATTGGCGTCGGTCACGAAGGGTCTTGACCTGCCGCGCCCGGTGCTGCTCAAGATCGACGTCCAGGGTAGCGAGTGTGCCTTGCTCGAGGGCGCGGTTGCTTGTATGGAACGAATCGACATGGTCTTGCTCGAGACCTCGATGGTACCGCTCTACGAGGGCGATGCGTCGTTCGACACGGTCTACCGGTGGCTCGTCGCCCGTGGATTTCGCTATGCCGGGAGCTTCGATCAGTTGCTCGACCCGCGTGGCGGCGAGGTATTGCAACAAGACAGTCTCTTCGTTCGCGATGATGGCGCAGGCTGAGCCGTCGAGACCAGCCGGCGCGCCTCGGGCCGTCGCGGTCTACAACCGCTACCTCAATCGGGGCGGCGAAGACGACGTTTTCGAGAATGATTTGCGCCTGCTGCTGCGCAACGGTTGGTCGGTGGTGCCGGTCACCACCCGGACGACAGTGCCCCGAGGTCTCGTCGCCAGTGTGCGTTTCGCTGCCGAAACCGTGTGGTCAAGGCGCTGGTCCCAGCGTTTCGACGCGGTTCTGCGTCTGGCTCGGCCGCATGTGGTGCATGTGGTGAATGTTTTTCCACGGATCTCACCGTCGATTCTGAGCATCTGCAGGCGCCATGGTGTGCCCGTGGTGCAGATGGTTCAGAATTATCGGTTCGGATGCCCCAGGGCGACCTTCTATCGCCGTGGTGCAGTCTGTGAGCTGTGCAAGGGACGGAGGTTTCCATGGGCCGGCGTCCGGTACCGCTGCTACCATGGTTCGGCGCTGCGCACCGCCACGGTCGGTGCGATGACCGCTGTCCATCGTGCGCTCGGCACCTGGCGAAGGGACGTGGCGCTTTACGTCGCGGCATCGGCGTTCTCGGGCGCCAAACTGGTGGAGTGCGGGCTGCCGGCAGAGAAGGTCGTCGTGCGGCCCAACTTTCGCGACCCGGATCCTGGACCGAAAACGAGGCTGGGCGACTATGCACTTTTCGTCGGCCGGCTCTCGGCGGAAAAGGGCGTACCAACCTTGCTCGAGGCGATTGCGGCTTGTCCGCGGATCCCCTTCAAGCTGGTCGGCGAGGGGCCACTGCTCGACGCTGCGCGCCGTTTCTCCCAAACCCACGCGGGAGGAAAGGCCACGGTCTTGGGCCGGCGCAGCAACCGCGAGGTGATCGATCTCATGCATGGTGCGCGCTGCTTGGTCTTTCCGTCAGAGTGGTACGAGGGCCTGCCGATGACGCTGGTGGAGGCGTTCGCCTGCGGGCTGCCGGTGGTCGTGGCATCGATGGGAGCGTCGGGTGAGGCTGTCAAGCATGGCGTGAGCGGCGTTCATGTGCCACCGGGCGATTCTCGTGCCCTGGCCTCGGCACTGCTGCGCCTGTGGCCAGACGAGCAGCGGCTGGTGGTGCTCGGGGAAGGTGCGCGCCGCGCCTTCGAGCGCTCCTACACCCCGGCCGCAAGCTATGCACGTCTGTTGGAGATCTACCGGCGCGCAGGCGTTGCGCTGGTCGGTGAGCATGCGGCTGCACACTGAGAACCGGCGCCTTCTGGCGCCGGCGCTGGCCGCTGCGCTGGTCGCGGTGCCACTGCTCTCGCTCGGCCAGGTCTTTGAATACGGCCTGCGACTGGAGGCCGGTGCGATCCTGGTCTTGCTCGTCGTGGGCTGGCTGGGGAGCGATCTCGATCGGTTCAGGCTCGGCTCTGCCGGCCTGCCACCTGCTGTGATCTGGACCCTGGGCGTTTGGACGATGGCGGCGGTTTGGGGCGTCGGGCTCGGGCTCTGTTTCGGCAACCCGCTGCGCAACATCCTCAGCCAGGCCGTGGCGATGTTGCTTCTTCCCCTGAGCACGGCCGTGTTCGCGCGCCACCGCGAATGCTCGGCGCAACGGCTGAGTATCGGCATGGCAACGGGCCTGCTTCTCGCACTGCTGGTGCGCGGCTGGACCCAGCATTCGCCGGGCGTGGCGGGTTTCCTCGGCGCCCGCCTGCGCATCGGTGCGGCATCGCTGGCCGACATGGGCACGATCCTGGTGTTGCTCGGTGCAGGGCTCACGATCGCCGGCCGCCGGCCTTGGCTCGGTATTGCCGTTTCCGGTCTGGGCAGCCTGAGCGTGCTGGCGGGCCTTTCGCGTGGCCAGTGGCTGGCGACCGGGCTCGGCTGCTCGGTGGTGGCCATCGCGAGCTTGCCAACCAGGCGGCGCCGGCTGGCGCTCTTGACCTTCATCGCCTCGGCGGTCACGGCCGTGGTGGGTGCCGTGTGGGTATGCCGCGGCGGTGTCGAGCGTCTCGATACCGGCCTCCGGCTCGCCGACCTGCCCCTCGAGGCGAGCGTTGGCGGAGGCGGAGCCACGATCACCGACCTCGATGCCCCACCGGTCGCGGCCCTCGTGGTCGAAGGATCGATGCGGGCCGGTCGTGGCGATCGGTGCCTGGTGTGGTCGCTCGGGCGTGACGCGCACGGTCATCGGGTCGCTCGAGCGTGGGCGACGGTGCACGGAACGGGCGTCGCGGACACCTTCACTGTGGTGCTGGCACGTCCGAAGGCGGTCTCGACCGTCCGACTCGGCCTGAGCGCGCTACGTGGCCATTGCCGCTTGCAGAGCATCCGGGTGGCGGCCATCGAGAGGCCGCGTGCAGCGTGGTTGCGCGGTCTACTCAGCCTGCCGGTGACCGAGAAGCGTGTCGGCGCAGCAGACGCGAGCGGCGTGCTCTTCGCGCTCGGCCGCCGCCTCCGGCGCCTGGCCGTGGCTTTGCGCGCGCCGTCCGCAGATGTCACCCTCGGCTACCGACTGGCCGAGCAGCGAGCGCTCGAGGAGCATTGGCGCCGCGCGTCGCGATGGCGCAATCTGCTCGGCCACGGTCTGGGCGCCAGCATCGCCTTCGCCAACCCGTCTTGGGATGAGGCTGGCCATCGGATCATCGCCGAGCGCACCAGCTACCTACACAACGCGTATGCCGCATTGGTATTTAGGATGGGCATGATCGGCATCGTTGCTTGCGGCGCACTTGGCGTCCTCTGTGCTTGGATGCTGCTTCGCATGCGCCGGCGACCTGCGTGGCCGGCTGCTGCAATCGCGGCCACCCTGGTCGCCTATCTCCTTTGGAGTGCGCTCTCTCCGCAGATCCTCAACTTCCGCCTCGTGCCACTCCTCGGCGCGCTGGTGGCGATCGCGGCCCGGCCGGACAATGGATGACGGCAAGAAGAAACGCCGGCTCGCTCCATGCGCAGCCGGCGTTTCTTCCCAACCTTGGCCGATCGGGAGCGAGCTGAAGCAGACTCAGGGGCCAGCGACGGCACGCGTCGACACGTACTCGTCGAGCAGGAAGGTGCCTGTGGCGCCCGCAAGGATATTCCCAGTAACCATGCCGATACGCGAGTTGTCGATATCGTTCGGAAGATTGAGGACCGCACCGGTGTCGTCGGCCAGTACATCATCCTTGAATACCCGGATCCGGCCATCGAGAACCCCGATCACCGATGACGCGGTGTACTCGACGGTGACCTTGGTGTCCGCAGCACCGCCGGCATTGAGGAAGAAGCTGTTGACGGCTTCCCAGGTTCCCGGGTTGGGCGAGGTCGGTGTCTTGTACCAGACGATGATGCGGAAAGCACCGTTGGCGATCCTCTTGAGTCCGACACGGAAGGTGTCGACAAATGGGCCGGTCGCGTTGCCGAAGGTACGCGCGATGAACAACCGGCAGGTGAGCGCCGCGGAGCAGGTGCTGAGCGTGTCCGTGTTGACGTAGAAGCTCATCGTGAACAGGCGCTCATTGACGGGGTGCTGGCTGATGACCACGGCCTGACCGCCCGGAGGGGCGGCGTTGACCTGGAGCGCGTTGCCGGTGCCGTTCAAACCGGGTTGAACCACAGCGATGCTGGCTGCCAGAACGGGGCCAGCCAGCAAGGCTGCAGCCAGGGGGATGAAGAACAAGGACTTGCGACTGCGCATCGGGAACCTCCTTAGGCTTGTCTGACGCAAACTCGGCCACGCGTTTTGGACAGCAGATCGGTCTGGGTGTTTCGAGTTTGATACGATTCAAGCATACTTCATGCTCCGTAATGGGACCCCAGTGGAAACCGGTTCAGCGCAGTATGCTCAAGCGTGAATGTAGCAGCGGCCTCGGGCATTGTCAACCACTGTGTTGCGTGGTAGCAGGCACTGTGTTGCGTGGTAGCGGGCACCGTGTTGCGTGGTAGCGGGCTTTGGCCGGACGGTTCCCTCAATGTGATTGGGGACAACCATCGCGCCGCGCTGGCTGTGAGCCCGGACGCAGCCAGGATCGCTTCACACGGCCGGCCCCGGTCTGCTAGGGTTTGGGGCCGAGGCGGCTTGCTGAGCCTTGCAAACGAGAGTCGTCGGCTGCGAGCAGCGGGCCCCCGTCAGGCCGTCTTTGATTGTCTCGAAAACGAGCCGAAAACCATCCCACGCGGCCGCACCGCAGCTCTCTGGAGGATGAATCGATGAGCCAGCAGCGCGTCCTGGTGACCGGTGCCGGTGGCTTCATTGGCCACCACCTCGTCTCCTACCTCAAGCAACGTGGATATTGGGTCCGCGGGGCCGATCTCAAGCGTCCCGAGTTCGCGCCCAGCGAGGCCGACGAGTTCGAGCTGCTGGACCTGCGTCGCTGGGCGGACTGCCTGCAGGCGACCCGCGGCGTCGATCAGGTCTACGCCCTGGCGGCGGATATGGGAGGCATGGGATTTATCAGCTCCAACCATTCCCAAATCCTACACAACAATATCCTGATCAACACGCATAGTATCGAGGCCGCGCGCCTGAATGGCGTCAAGCGCTACTTGTACTCCTCGTCGGCGTGCATCTACCCGGAGTACAAGCAGACCGAGACCGAGGTGACGCCGCTCAAGGAAGAGGACGCCTATCCGGCCCAGCCCCAAGATGCCTACGGTTGGGAGAAGCTGATCACCGAGAGGCTGTGCCACCATTACCACGAAGAACATGGTATCGAGACAAGGGTGGTCCGCTTTCACAACATTTTTGGACCCCTGGGCACCTGGGACGGTGGTCGCGAGAAGGCGCCCGCTGCCATGTGTCGCAAGATTGCGCTGGCCAAGGCCAGCGGTGACTTCACCATCGAGGTGTGGGGCGATGGCGAGCAGACCCGTTCGTTCTGCTACATCGATGACTGTGTCGAAGGCATTCACCGGATCATGGGCTCGGATCATTGCCAGCCGCTCAACCTCGGCCAGGACCGCCTGGTGACCATCAACGAGCTCGCCGACATCGTGGCCAATGCAGCCGGCATCGAGATCCGGCGCCGGCATGTCGAGGGACCGCAGGGTGTGCGCGGCCGCAACTCGGACAACACGCGCCTGCGCGCAGTGCTCGGCTGGGAGCCCGAGATCTCGTTGGAAGAGGGTCTCGCGCGAACCTACCGGTGGATCGAGCAGCAGGTCGCGGCGCGCACGGCGCACGGCACGCTGGCTGCGGTGGTGGCCTGAGCCACCGGGCAGAGCACGAGCCGATGTCGTCTGTGCCGCGCATCGACGTGCTCGGTGTCGGCGTCAGCGCCATCGATATCCCGGCGGCGATCGACACCCTTGCCGGCTGGGTCGCGGATCGGGTCGATACCTACGTCTGCGTCACCGGGGTCCACGGCGTGATGGAGAGCCAGAAGGACCCGTCCTTGCGCAGCATTCACAACCGGGCCGGCATGGTGACGCCGGACGGCATGCCGCTGGTGTGGCTGGGCCGGCGCTTCGCGGGACGCAAGCACATGGCGCGGGTTTACGGCCCCGACTTGATGCTCGAGGTGTGCCGGCAATCGAGCGACCGGGGCTGGCGTCATTTTTTCTATGGTGGTGCAGAAGGCGTCCCCGAGCTGCTGCGCGATCGGCTCTGCCAGCGCTTCAGAGGGCTCGAAGTGGTCGGCACCTACGCGCCACCGTTTCGACCGCTGACGCGCGAGGAGGACGCGGCGATCATCAGCCGGGTCAATGCATCGGGTGCGCATTTCACCTGGATCGGGCTTTCGACGCCCAAGCAGGAGCGCTTCATGGCCGAGCACTGTGGCCAGATCAACGGCGTGATGCTCGGCGTCGGGGCAGCCTTTGATTTTCATGCCGGGCTCAAACGACAGGCACCGCGGATCGTCCAGCGAAGCGGTCTCGAATGGCTGTTTCGCATGTTGAGTGAGCCGCGGCGACTGGCACCGCGCTACCTGGTCAACAACCCCCGCTTCGTATGGCGCATCACACGCCAGTTGCTGGCCCGTGGCATCCCGGCGATGCCGGTAGCCGCGCCGCGCTCGGGGACGCCAGCGAGGGGCACCTGAGATGGTCGAACGGCCGCAGGTGCTTGCCGCGTCGCAGCGCACCGGGCTCGATGCGGCGCTGGCGGCGCCGGCCAGCGAGGCGCGCGCAGGTCTCGGTGCGGGTGCCGTCCATGGGGCGGGCGGTCATGGGGTGAGCGGTCAAGAGGCGGGCGACATTGCCCGGCAGGTTTTGGCCGGTCTACGTCCGGCCGGCCTCGCCATGCGACTGCTGCGGGGTGGTGTTCTCGTCGCCTCCGACCTAGCCGCGCTGCTGCTCTCGGGCGCCATCGCCTACGTTGGCTGGGCCTATCTGGTGCGCGGCCAGCCAGCGGCGGTGTACCTCGAGCTGCTGCCGCTCGCCACGCTTTTCTTGCTCGGCTATGGCAAGGCCGGGCTTTATCCGGGCTTCGGGGTCGGCGCCGTGGCCACCATTCGGCTGCTCTCGACCTGGACCAGCTTCACCTTCTTGCTGATGGCAGCGACCAGCTTCGCGGTGCGCGCGCCGCAGCACTACGCACGGGTCGCCTTCGCGCTCGCCTGGCTCCTGGCGCTCTTGTTGGTGCCGGTTTTCCGCCTTGCCACGCTGCGGGTGGTACGCCGGGTTCCCGGCTGGTTGGAGCCGGTGGTGCTGGTCGGCACCGGTCGTCAAGTGCGCCGGACCATCGATGCCCTGGGCGATGCGGTGTCGCTCGGCTACCGGCCGATCGGCGTGCTTTCGCCCGTCGGCCAGGGCACCGGCGAGCGGATCGCCGGAGTGGCGGTGATCGGTGATCTCGAGCTGGCCGCGCCGCTGGCACGCCGCGGCATCCGTACGGTATTCGTCGAGCCGCGCGAAGAGGAGGCTGCGACCAGCCGCCAGGTCGAGCGACTGCAGGCTGATTTTCGCCACGTCGTGGTGCTGCGCGGCCTGGCCGACGTGCCGGTCGAGGGGGTGGTGATCCGCAACCTCGGTGGCTTGCTCGGGATCGAGTTCAACAACCGCCTGCTGCTGCTGCGCAACCGGGTGGTCAAGCGCGGGCTCGACCTGGTGCTCGGCAGCCTCGCCTTCGTCGCGGCGGTGCCGGTGATCGCGCTCGCAGCACTGGCGGTCAAGCTCGCCGATCGGGGTCCAGCCTTTTTCCGGCAGGATCGCGAGGGTTTGGGTGGCGTGACCATCCCGGTATGGAAGATCCGCACCATGTACGCCGACGGCGACCTGCGCCTCGAGCGTCACCTGGCAGCGAATCCGGTCGCGCGGGAGGATTGGCAGAAACGGTTCAAGCTCGCCGACGACCCGCGTGTGCTGCCCGGCATCGGTCAGCTTCTGCGCCGCTTCAGCCTCGACGAATTGCCGCAGCTCTGGCAGGTGCTGCGCGGTGACTTGAGCCTGGTCGGCCCGCGGCCGTTTCCCGACTACCACCTGGAGAAGTTCGAGCCCGCTTTCCGTGCCCTCCGGCGACGGGTTCGTCCGGGCGTCACCGGGCTTTGGCAGGTGATGATCCGCAGTGAGGGGGGGGTCGAGGAACAGCAGAGCTACGACACCTACTACATTCGCAACTGGTCATTTTGGATGGATCTCTACATTCTTGTAAAGACGGCTGGGGTCATCATTTCTGGCCGTGGTGCCTATTGAGCCGCTGTCGGACGCCGCGCGGGCGGTCGGCAGCGCCCTTTGAGCGGCCGCATGTCGGTGTGGTCATGGTGCACTACGGCGATCCCGCGCCCACCCGCTGCGCGCTCCGCGCGCTCGTCGCCGACGGCTCGGCCGTGCGCCGGACACTGGTGGTGGTCGATGCCGGCGGCCTCGATCCAGCGAGCGCAGCGCTCGCCGACCAGGTGGTCGAAAGCGCAGACAACCCTGGCTATGGCGCCAGTGCCAACCGGGGCATCCGCGGGCTCACCCACACCGCCGCAGAAAGCGACTTCGCGGCCTACCTGGTGCTCAACCATGATGTTCGCATCGAGCCAGGCTTTCTCGCCCGGGCGGCGACCGTGTGCCAGCAGCGGGTGGGCGCTGCTGGTGGTCCGTTGCGCCGTTCGGACGGCAGCCTTTGGTATGCCGGTGGCGGCGTCCGGTGGCTGACCGGCACAGTGATTCAGCACCGTGACGAGCGGCGGGCTTCAAGAGCCCACGATGTGCGCTTCATCCCGGCGACCGCGCTGGTCGTTCAGCCGGCAGCCTGGCACGAGATCGGCGGCTTTGACCCTTACTTTTTTCTCTACAACGAAGATGTCGATCTCTGTTTACGCCTCAGTCGCCGCGGCTGGCGGCTGCGCTTTGATCCGGCCCTCTGCGCGGTGCACGACCTGGGAACCGCGACCGGCTCGTCCGCGCGTTCGGCGCTTTATCTCGAGCACTTGGCGCGGGGCCGACTGCGACCCTTCTCGCCCTGGCCCTATCGGCTTTACTTGGCCCTGCTGCACAGCGCCTGGGTGGCGGTGCGCGCTGCTGGACTGCTCGTCCGTCATGGCCGTGCCGGCGGGCCGCGTGCCCGGGCGCTTGTGCGCGGCCATGCCGCCGCGCTGGCCAGTCTGATCGAGCGTCGCGAGACGAGCCTGGGGGCCGGATGATCATGACCCTTTGGTGGGGCGGCCTGTGGATCGGCATAGAATGGCCACGTCTCCTGGCCACGTCTCCTGCCGGCGCGTGCCGGCGCGTGCCGGCCTGAGAAGGTGTTGCGACCATGCATGACCAAGCCAAGCAGCCCTCGATCGCGGATACGGGTGTCCCCACACTCGGCATCGACGAGGTGATCGCGTTCTTGCGCCGCCAAGGCGCGTTGATCCTGGCAGCGGCGATGCTCGCGGCTTCGGTCGCCGGCATCGTGGTCTTGCTGCGCCCGCAGGTCTACGAGTCGTCCGCAACCTTGGTGGTCTTCCCGCCGCGGGTGTCGAGCGAGCTTCAGCCCGCCACATTGACGGTGCTCGGTCTGCAACAGATTCTCGAATCCGACGCCGTGATCCACGCCACCAAGAAGCGCCTGGTGGCCGACGGCGTGCTCGAGGCCAGCGACCGGCTGGCCCTGCCGCTCGACGTCGCGTCGCGGATCTTTGTTTCGAGGCGCAGCGAGGACAAGGCGTTGGCGCCCATGATCCAGACCTATGGACGGGGTGCCAGCCCCCAGGCGGCGGCGGCCATCGCCAACGCCTGGACGCTCGAGTTCTTGGCCGCCATGCGCGCGCTGGTGACCGGCAGCACCGCCGCCACGGTGAGCTTCGTCGACAGCCAATATGCCGAGCAGCACGATGCGCTGACCCGGGAAGAGGACGCGCTGGTCGCGCTGCGCGCGAAACGGCGCCAGGAAGAGGATGCACTGTCGATCGATTGGCTGCGCAGGATCAGTCGCTACCAGGCCGAGGCGAGCGATGATCTGGCCGCCTACCGCGCCGAGACCAGCCGCGTGGTGCAGAGCTATCGCGGCGAGAAAACCCTCGATACCCGGCAAGGGCAGCTCGATGCCATGCGCACGGCACTGGTCGCGCTGCAAGAGGAACAGTCTTCGGTCACCGCCGCCCTGGCCAAGAGCCAGCTCACCCTCGAGTCCCTGCGCCATGTAGCGGGAGCGATCCCAGCCTCGCGCTCGTTCCACAAGGCGATCACTGACGACGCTCTGTGGTCGCGGCTGGTGGCGGAGGACGGTACGGTCGATTGGAGTCAGGTCGAAGGCCTCAGCCTGACGTCGGAGGAACGCAATCCGATCTACGACGATCTGATGCAGCGCATCACGTGGGTGACAGCGGAAGAAGCGTCCCTGCGGCCGCGGGCGGGGCAGCTCAGCACCCAGATCCGGCAGCTCGCGGCGACCATGGCCAAGACCGAGGCCGGGCTGCGGGCAGATCTCGCGGGGCTGGCCGGGCTCGAAGAGACTCGCTCCGCAGGGCTCGATCGTTTGGATGTCGAGCAGGTCACCGAGATCGGTGTGCTCGAGCGCCAGCGTGACCAGGCGCTGACGTTGCACCGCGAGCAGACTGACAACCTGACAGCCCAGCGTACGCGCGCAATCGAGCAGCGCAGGGCGCTGTTTGACGAGCTGGCGAAAAACTACAACGAGGCGGTGATCGCCAAGGCCCAGACCGATCTCGAGGAGGTGCGACTGGCCGCTAAGGCGGTGGCGCCGGACGGCCCGCAGCCACGGCGACTGTGGCTCAAGATCAGCCTCGCTGGCATCGTTGGCGCCTTGCTCGGTCTGCTCGCAGGGCTGGTCAACGACCGGCGGCGCTTGGGCCTCGAGGTCTGATTCGCGCCGCCTCGGTCGCTTGAACCTATGCGCATCCTGCTGGTCAGCGCGCGGCCGCCGCGGCCGGTCCGGCGCGGCGACCAGGCGCGCCTGTCGGGTTGGTTGCGCGCGCTCGCACCGCGCCATCAGCTTTCGCTCGTGTCGCTGGTGCCGCCAGGGTTCGAGCCCGTGCGCGATCCGCGCGCTACGAGAGAGCCGCAGGGCCGCGTTCAAACCATTGATCATGGTCGGTTTGCTATGTTTTGTGGCCTTGCAGCCACGCTGCGCGGACAGCCCTTTCAGGTGGCGATGCATCGCTCGACCGCCCTCGCCCGGGCATTCGACGAAGAGCTTCGCCGTTTTCGGCCCCATGTCGTCGTGGCCTTGCTGTCACGCGTCGGCTGGTTGCTCGAGCGCGCTGGTGCGGTGCCGGTGGTGCTCGATCTGGTCGACAGCCTGGCGTTGAACCTCGAACGACGGGCCCGGCGGCAGCCGGCGGCTGCCTGGCTGCTCGGCGTCGAGGCGCGGCGAATGAAGGTCTGGGATCGCCAACGGATCGCTCGCGCGGCGGCGGCCTGCGTGGTCAGCGAGGATGATCGCCAGGCACTGATTCAGGGCGCACCGACGCTTGCGGCCAAGATCTTCGTCGTGCCTTTCGGCCTGCCGATCGCAGAGCGGCTCGAGCCTTCGCGCGCCGCAGGCCCCGCGCGAGGCGGTGCGCCGATCGTGCTGTTGGCCGGCAACTTGGGCTATTTTCCCACCGTCGACGCTGCCCGGATCTTCGCCACGCAGGTTTGGCCGCGGGTGCGGAGTGCGCTGCCGGCGGCCCGCTGGTGGCTGGCCGGCGCGCGTCCGGCGCGCACCGTCCGTCGCCTGGCCAGCATTGCGGGCGTGCGGGTGATCGCCGATCCGCCGGATCTCGCCGCGATCCGGCGTCAGGCGACGCTCGCCATCGCACCGCTGCACGCTGGCTCGGGCACGCCGATCAAGGTGCTCGAAGCGATGGCCGATGGCCTGCCGGTGGTGACCACCGCCCGCGGCGCCGCCGGGCTGGACGGCGTGCCCGAAGACGCCGTCGCCATCGCCGATCGCCCCGAGCAGCAGGTCGCAGCGATCGTGCACAGGCTGCGCGACCCGAGCGCGGCGCGTGCCCAGGCCGAAGCCGCCTTGCGTTGGCTCAAGCAGCGCCATGATCTCGCGCGCGTCGCGCGCGATTTCGAGCGTCTCTTGCTGCGCGTGGCACGGCCGGGCGCGTAGGCACCGGGCTGGTGGTTCAGCGTCCGGATCGCCGCTTCGCTCGCTCGCAGCCAGCGGGCGTACTCAGGCGGTCGTTCTTGCCCGGCGCGATCCGACCAGCGCGGTCGATACCGTCCGCAGCAGTGTCAGAAGGTAAAGCGCCAGCGAGCGCTCGCGGATGAAGTAGAGGTCGTACTCGAGCTTCAAGCGATGGTGCGCGAGGTCGTCAGCGGCATAGGGGGCGTTGACCTGGGCCCAGCCGGTGATGCCGGGCGGCACCGCTGAGCGGAAGGCATAGAAGGGAATCTCGGTGCTCAGGCGGCCCGCGAACTCGGGACGTTCGGGACGTGGTCCGACCAGCGACATCTAACCGCGCAGCACATTCCAAAGCTGCGGCAGCTCATCGATCCGAAAGCGACGCAGCACGCGTCCGACGCGCGTGGTGCGCGGATCATCGTCGGCGGCGAAGGCCGGGCCGGTCTTTTCGGCGTCGGGCGTCATGGTGCGCAGCTTGAGCATGACGAAGCTGCGTCCGAACTGCCCGACGCGTGTTTGACGGTAAAGCGCCGGACCGCCGCCTGCAAGCCGTACCGCCAGCACGGCGGCGAGCAGCAGGGGGGCCGTGGCCACGGCGAGCAGTGACGCCAGAAGGATGTCTGCGATGCGGGTCAAGCGGCCGAGGCGTGCGGAGTAAAAGGCCGAGAATCCGGGTTGGTGCAAGAACAGGCTGGGCGACAGCGATGCCAGCGGCAGTCGCTCGTCGAGCCAGGCCCACAACTCCGAGGCCACGACCACCGGCACGCCGGAGAAATGGAGTGCGCCCAAGTCGGCGGCCAGCGTCTGTTCATCGCCCGCGGCGAGCACCACCAGCCAGGCGTCCTGGCGCTCGACCTCGGCGCGCAGCGCTCGCGGCGCGATGCTTGCACCGTCGATCGGCCGCCACGGTGCGTCGTCGCGCGCCCCGAGCTCGCGGCAGGCGTGCGCCACGGCCTGCGGCGCGCCCACTACCAACGCCTTGCGCCGCCGCCGAGACCGAAGGCGCCGGGCGACCATCAGTCGCACGGCGATGAGCTGCACCGCCCACAAGCCGGCAGTCAGGGCCAGGATGCCGCGGCCGTAGGTCCATGGTGGGTGCAAGTAGTTGCCGAGCGCCAGGGCCAGCGTCCAGGCGGTAACGGCGAGCAGCAGGCGCACCAGGGTCTCGCGACGGCGCAGCAGGATATGTGCTTCGTAAAGCTCGCCAGCGGCCAACAGGGCCAGGCCGGCGAGCGCTGCCCACAGGACAAAGCCGGGGTTAGAGAGCAACACCTGCCACTTGCGCACGAACCACTCAGGCCAAAAGCGCAGCAAATGGGCGAGCAAGATGGCGAGCGCCAGGGCTGTCAGGTCGGCGGCGGCGAGCAGCGCGCGCATGCGCGATGCCCGTGGGCGGTCGAAGAGGCGAGGACGGATCACGCCGCGGTGCCGGGTCGCAGCTCTCTGCCAGCCCAAGGTGACCCATCCCAGGTTGACAGGGGGCATTGACTCATAGGGCGGTGACCCGGATCACCTCTTCGAAGGTGGTGACCCCATCGGCCAGCTTGCGCAGTGCCGCCTGACGCAGCGTTCTCATCCCCGAGCGCACGGCCTCGCGCTTGATCAAAGAAGCGTCGGCGTCGGTCTGGATCAGATCCTTGATCTTATCATCGATAGAAAGGATTTCGAAGATACCGGAACGCCCGCGGTAGCCGGTGTTTCGGCATTCGAAGCATCCCTTGCCTTCGTAGACCTTGATGCGCTTGCCCGCGGGCACGGTGAGCCGGAGCGTCGCCGTTTCCTCGGGCAGCAAGTAACGCTCGGTAATGCAGCTTTCGCAAATGCGACGCACCAGACGCTGGGCCATGACGCCGACCAGCGTCGAGGTGATCATGAAGCCTTCGATGCCGAGGTCGCGCAGGCGGGCGACGGCTGCCGATGCGTCGTTGGTGTGCAGGGTGGAAAACACCAAGTGGCCGGTCAGCGCTGCCTGTGAGGCATGCTCGGCGGTCTCGCGATCGCGGATCTCTCCGATCATGATGATGTCAGGGTCCTGGCGCAGGATGTTGCGCAGCGCCGCGGCGAAGGTGATGCCGATCTTGGCGTTGATCGCAGTCTGATTGAAGCCATCGTAGACCATCTCGATCGGGTCTTCGACGGTGGTGATGTTGAGTTCCTGGCTGGCGATCGTGCGCAGCGCCGAGTAAAGCGTAGTGGTCTTGCCGCTGCCGGTCGGGCCGGTGACCAGGATGATGCCGTGCGGTCGGCTGATGAATTCGGTGAAGATGTCGAGCTCTTCGGGGTAAAAACCCAGCCCGGTGAGGTCCTGGACCAGCACGCCGGGGTCGAAGATGCGAATCACCACCTTCTCGCCGAATGCCACCGGCAGCGTCGAGACCCGCAGCTCGATCTCGCGCTCGGCGCGCAGCGTTTTGATCCGGCCATCCTGGGGTCGGCGTTTTTCCGCGATATCGAGCCGTGACATGGTCTTGATACGGCTGATGATCGCGCGGTGGACGACGCCGGGAATCCGCTGGATGTCATGCAGCACGCCGTCGATACGGAAGCGGATCAGGCTCTCACCGCGCTTGGGTTCGATGTGAATGTCGCTGGAGCGGGCGTCGTACGCCTGCTGAAGCATGTACTCCACTGCGTTGACGATGTGCTGGTCGCTGGACTCGATCTCGACGGCGTTTTTCATCCGCACGAGCTGTTCGAGATTGCCTAGGTCGATGCCGGCGGCGAGGTCGCGCTCGGCTTTCTTGACCGATTGCCGAAGGCCGTAGAACTCGGTCAGCGCGCGCAGCACCTCGGGCTCGGAAGCGACGCACACCTCGAGCTTGCGGCCGGCCAGGCGGCGGAAGGCGTCGATGCCCTCGAGGTCGAAGGGATTGGCACATGCCACGCGCAGCGCGCCATCACGCAGCGCCAGCGGAATCATGCGGTTGCGGCGGGCGAAGGGACGCGAGATCTGGGACTCGATGAGATCGGCGTCGAGCTTCAAGGTGTCGATGCGCACGTGCTCGAGCCCGGCCTCGGCCGCCACCGCCGTGGCGATCGAGTGCTCACCGAGCGGCGGGCCGCCGTTGGCCGGGCTGAAGCCGAGGCGCAGCACCAACTCATAGGCCACCGAGCGTTGGGCATAGCCGCGCGTTCGGCGCAGATGTTTGGGCACCAAGGCAGCCTCGCGCCGAACCTCGCCAGCCTGCTCGGCGCTCAGCAGACCTTGGCGAACCAGTATGTCAGCGAGCGATTCGGGGGTCAGATGCATGGCATGTTCGAGTCGGGCGAGCGGTCGCAGCACCAGTGTACCGGAGCTGGGCCCCACGAACGCGTACACTCCGGCGCGCGAGGCACAGCGTCGCGACACGGACGCTTTCCCGAGATCATGGACCCCATCGCCCTCATCCTGCTCATCCTCTGCCCGCTGGCCTGGTCGGCCTTCGACTTTCTGCGCAAGCGCCTCGCCGCGCTCGGGCGGGCGACGCCGGTGACGCTGCTGCTGGCGCTGGTGCAGTTGCCGGTGGTGGCGGCGTGGGCGGTGGTGGATACCGCCGCCGATGCCGCTCGTTTGCCGGCTGCGGGCTATTGGCTGCCGGCGCTGGGTTCACTCGCCGTCGCCGTGCTCGGCACCCTGGCCTTTCAGCGCTCGGTCGAGGTGTCGGAGCTGTCGGCGGTGGTGCCCCTGTTGTCCCTGACCCCGGTCTTTGCTTCCGGGCTCGGCATCTGGCTGCTCGGCGAGGTGCCGAGCGGGCGCCAGTGGTTGGGGGTGACACTGGTCGTGCTCGGCGTGTTGGTGATGGGTGTCGGTGACTGCTGGCGCCTGAGGAGCCTGGTGCAGGGGCTGCGGCGCGAGCCCGGCAGCGGGCCGATGATCCTGGCGGCCTTGCTGTTTGCCACCGCACCGCTGTTCGACAAGCGGGCGCTTTCCTGCGCCTCGATGTCGGTGCATGCGACCTTCGTCATCGCTGGTGTGGTGCTGGCCTTGGGTCTATGGCTGCTCGCCACACACCGGTTGGGCGAGCTGCGCGTCTTGCTCCGCCGCCCGCGCTTGCTGGCCGCTGGCGCAGCGGTCAGTCTGCTCGCCTTCGCCCTCCAGCTCGCGGCCATTCAACGCCTTTGGGTCGGGCTGCTGGAGACCGTCAAGCGTGCCACGGGCGCCACCATGGCGCTGCTGCTCGGTGCCCTGCTGCTGGGCGAGACCCTGCGTCCACCGCGCATCGCGGCGGTGGCGCTGATGGTGGTGGGCGTGGCCTGGGTCATGACCTGAGTCGCTACAGCTCGCCGCCAGCTCCGGGCACCGCCCGTGATCCCGGCGCGCCGATCGCCGGTGGTGCCAGATCGCGCCAGCGCACGACGAAGGGGTCGATGGTCCGGGCGTGCGGGTAGCGACGAGCGAGGGCCTCGAGCACCGGGTCCCCGATGGCAGGCGAGAAGCTGCCGGCCCGGTTGAGCACCACCAGCGGGATGTTCCAGGCCTCGAGATGGGCGAGAAGCTGTGCCGGATGGCGGTAGGTGGGCGCGAAAAAATCGAAGAAGGTGCGCGTGGGATTGGGCCGCGCAGCCAGAAAGTAGACCTGCGGACAATCCGGTGCGGCCCAAATCGGCTGTCCCGGCGGTGCGTGTTGGTCGATGGTGGCGACCAGCAGCGCATAGCGCCGAGCCTCGTCCGCGGGGACGAACAGCCCGCCGCGCGCAAGATCGAGGCGTTGATCCGCGGCGTAGGGACGCCAAAAAAGGCCCACCGAGTAGGGGTAGGCGCCGTTGAGCCAGCACAGCGCGAAGCCGGTGGCGAAGATCGAGAGAACGATCAAGGTGCCAGGCACCGGGCGCGGTCCAGCGGCGGCGATCGCGGCCAGCGCCAACACCACCAGCGGTGCCACGTAGTAAAAGTAGATGCCATAGGGTGTCGGTACTTGGACCAGCGCCATCAAGACGGTGGTCGCGATCACGGCGAAGAGAGCATCGGGCGAAACGGCCGCCCGCGACCGCCCGTGCGCTCCGTGGCGCGGAGCACTCGGGCTATGCGCCAGGCGCCTTACGCCCAGCAGCGCGACGAGCAGCACCAGGGCGCGCAGCGGCAGCCAGACGAAGGCATACACCATCGGTTCGGCACCGTGCCAGAGCACCAGCCCGAGCCCGAGCGCCAGGGCTGTGGTGAGCGCGTGCTGCAAGACGCGCCCGAGAAGGCCCCGAGTCAAGAACCGGGGCGCTGCGAACAGCAGGCCGATCGGCAGCAGCGTGAGCAGTGCGGAAAACGGTGGCGGCGGTGTGGCCGCAAAGCGGTAGCGCAGGCGAGGCAAGACAAAGAGCCCACGGGCGAGATCGCCGAGACCACCGGCAGCAGCGTAAAACGCCACCAAGGCGACGACCGGCAAGGCCCAGCCAGCGATCAGTGGCCAGCCTCTTGCGGCGAGCCGCAGCAGCCAGCGCGTACTGGATCCTCGAGCTTGCCAGGCGCGGGTGAGCAAGGGGGCGGTGAGCACGGCGCAGGGCAGCGCAAAATGTCCGAGCACAGACAGCGCGCGCGACAAGCTGGCGTCGGCCAGCAGCGGCCCGACCAGCATGCTGACCAAGGCGACAAAGCCCACGCCCAAGATCGTCGCGAGCAGGGCGAAGACTCGGGCCTGCGGCGGGTGAGGCTCGCAGACGATCGCCCGCGCATGCTCGGCGGCCACGGCGCTGGCTTCGTCCGCGTCCCCATCCTCGGCCGTGCCAGACCTTGGCAGCCAGCCGAGAGTGCGCGCGGTCACGGTCAAGATGCCAGCGGCGAGCAAGAAGAGACCGCTGATCTTGATCAGACACGACAGACCGGTGAGCACACCGGCGAAAAACAAGGCATACCCCCGGGTCCGTTCGCTGGGTTCAGCCTCACCAGCCTTGACCAGGCACCACAGGGCGGCGATCGCCAGCAGCAGGTTGTACCAGGAGGGCAGGCCGGCGAAGTAGTTGGGTACGCTCCAAGCGAAGGAGGTGAAGGTGATCGCAGCAGCCGGCAGCGGCTGCAGAAAGCGGCGTGTGAGCTGGTAAAAAAAGGGCACCGTGGCGAGCACCGCCAGTAGCAGCAGGATGCGCAGCGCGGTCAGGCGCACACCGAAAAGCATGAACGCGGCCGCGCCCAGCCAGGACAGACCGCCGGTATACGGGTCATTGAAATCGATGTGTGGCAGCTCGCCGCCGAGCGTGCGCTCGGCGAGCTGACCGAGCAGTCCCTCGTCGTGGGGGATCCAACCGCGAAAGGTGAAGGGCAGCAGATAGCCGGCGATCAGCACCCACACGGCCACGCCAGCGAGCAGGCTCAAGCGTGTGGCCGGCACCGGCGAGGCCGTGGTCTCGCTGTGCGCCATGGTGCGGAGCATACCGTGTCGGCCTTCTTCGGCGTGGCCCGCGGGGCTGCTAGGGACGGGACGGATCTTGGCCCACAACCCGTTTGATCCGGGTACCGGCCGCCAAGCGCGTGTGCGGGTCATCGATTTGGTTGATGCGCGCCAGCGTCTCGAGATCGATCGTTGAAGGGTAGGCGCGGGCGAAGGCCTCGAGCGTCATCGTCCGCTCGAGCGTCACCAGCTCGATGCGCCGGGGCTTGATGCGCAGGATGCGGTGGTCCTGCAATGGCCGAAGGGAGGTCACCGAGGTCTCGGCAGCGTGTGCGTGGCGTGACCAATCGTCGGGGCGAGCGTAGGCCACGAGCTGGTAGACGTGGTCGCCCAGCGTGGCGAAGGCGACGCCACCGCGCAGGCGCTCCTGATCGTTTTCGAGAAAGCGGAACTGGCGCCCGGCGAGATCCTGACGATCGATCCAGGCGCCTTCTTCCTCGAAGCCATCCTGGGAAAAAAAAGTTTCTTCGGCATCGGTGAGGTCACCCTCGTCGGCCAGCGTGAGCACCATCAATGCCTTCTTCTCGGGCTCGACAGCGATCACGGCTTGGCGGGTGTTGCTGGTTTCCCAGCCATCGGGAAAAGCGATCTGGAAGGCCAGTTCCGGGTGGTAGAATGTCTGGCCGCGGAAAAAGCCTTGACGCGGATCGTCGCCGAAGACGATGCCGTCGATCGCATTCTTATAACGCTCTCCATGTGCTGGTGCGTTGAGAAGCGCGGGGTCGAGATCGGCGAGCAGGCCGCGGATGCGCTGTTCGCGATCTTCGGGTGCCGGATGGGTCGACTGCCAGGCCGGCAGGCTGCGGCCGGATCCAGCGCTCACCCGACCGAGGGTGCGAAATACCTCAGCGAGCGCGGCCGGTGGTTCGTGGATGCGGCTCATGTAGCGAAAGCCCAAGGCGTCAGCCTGGCGTTCGTCCTCGCGGCCGAACTTGAGAAAGAGCACGCCGGCGGCACTTTGCGCCAGGCCACCAAAACGTTCGGCCATCTGCGGTGCGGCCAGCGAGCCGGCCGCCAGGCCGACCTGGGTCAATTGTGCCTTCGTCATCTGGTTGACGCCGTGACGCGCGGTGACGTGGCCGATCTCATGACCGATCACGCCGGCGATCTCGGCTTCCGTACCCATATGAGCCAGAATCCCGCGGGTGACGTAGACGAAGCCGCCGGGAAGCGCGAAGGCGTTGACCACCGGATCGTCGATCACGCGAAAGGTCCACGGTAGGCCGGGTCGCTCGGAGACTGCAGCCATCGATTGACCGAGATGATCGATGTAGGTCTGGAGGTCCTCGTCGGGATAAAGACCGAACTGCGCGACGATCTCTGGATCAGCCTTGCGACCGATCGCGATCTCCTGGGATTCGCTGTAAAGGTTGAGTTGCCGCCGGCCGGTGGCGGGGTTGACCGAGCAAGCGGCGAGCGAGACCGCGAGCCATGGGGCGAGGATTCGGGCGAGTCGCGAGATCATGGTCATTCTCCTCAAAGGCCGCTGGGGCCTCTCGAACATTCGCAGGCTCCTCTCGGTGCGCTGGCGCGATCACGCGGCCGGCTCGGCGGCTGCTCAAGGTCGCCAACAGCCGCCGACCGCCTGCGCCCGGAGCGCGCCGTCGGCGGCACCGAAGACCAAGGCGGCAGCCAGATCCTCGTGCCGGGTGCCGGCCAGCGAGGGGTGCTCGAGGTCGACCACCACCAAGTCCGCCCAGGCACCGGTCTCGATGCGTCCGGCATCGAGACCGAGGGCGCGGGCGCCGCCGCGGGTCGCGGCCTCGAGCAGCGCCGGGGCGCAGCGCGAGGTCGCGTCGCGGAAAGCACCGCGCATGCCGCCTCTCAGGCGTTGCCCATACTCCAACCAGCGCATTTCTTCCAGCATTGCGATCCGCGCGTTGGAGTCCGTGCCCAGGCACAGACGCTCGGACGCGGTGCCGAGCGGCGCCAGCGAGGGAACCCCATCGCCGAGGTTTCCTTCGGTCAAGGGACACACGCACAAGCGCCCGCCAGCCGCCAGGAAGTCGCGCAGATCGTCTCGGGTGGTGTGGGTCGCGTGCACGGCGGTAACGCCTCGCAGATCGCCCAATCGCTCGATCATCAGCCGTACCGGCCGGACGCCATAGTGCGGCACACAAGCGTCGATCTCGCGCTGCTGTTCTTCGAGATGCATGTGCAGGACGAGGCCGCGGTCACGCGTCTCGTGCCACAGCGTGGCGATGGTCTCTGGGGGCGCGGCGCGGATGCTGTGGGCGACTGTTCCGAGTGTGTGCAGGGGGCTCGTCAGGCGCGATTGCAGGCGGTCAAAGGCGCGCCAGTAGGTTGCCAGATCTGGGGTTGCGAACCGTTGCTGCGCGCCCTCGAGCCGCTGGCCGATACCCCCGGTCTGGTAGTAGGCGAGCAACAGGACCAAACGGATTCCAGACGCCTGGGCGGCCGCCAGCACGGCATCGTCGAAGGCAAAGTCAAGCCGCGATGCGTGCCGGTGACGCAGGTAGTGAAATTCGGCAACAGTTGTGATGCCAGCGTCAAGCATTTCCGAAAATGCCTGGCGCGAAAGCGAATACACGCCATCTGCGTCGAGCGCCTGCACCAGGCCGTACATCGCCTTGCGCCAGCTCCAGAAGCTTCCACCGCCGGCAGGGAAGGTCTCGCCGCGGCCGCGTAGGCCGCGCTGAAAGGCATGGGAATGGCCGTTGACAAAGCCCGGCAAGAGCGCCTGGCCGCACAAGCGACGGGTGGGAATCAGCTCCAGTCGGCCGATTCTGCCGAAACGTCCATCCGCCAGGATCTCGACCTGGATCTTCGCTTCGAAGCGGTCACCGAGCCAGGTCCAATCGGCCTCGACCACCTGCGCTTGTGTGCTCATCCGCAGTAGCGGGCCACCAGATCACGGAACATCGCGCCGCCTTCGCGCAGCTCGCCCTTGGGTATGCTCTCATTCGGCTTGTGTGCGACCTCGATGGTTCCCGGACCAAAGATCAAACAATCGAGCCCACAGCGTTGCAGCCAGCCGGCGTCGGTGGCATAGGACACCGAGGCGGTTTGCTGCTGGCCGCGCAGCGCGCACAAATGGCGGTAGAGGTCGACGTCCTCCGGGGTGAGCAGCGGCGGGCTGTCATCGAGCACGACGACCTCGACAGCGACCCTGGTGGTGGGCACCGGGCCGCCGCTGGTGGCGTGCTCGATGGCGTGCTTTGCCCGCGCGAGAACCGGTACTGCTTCCATGCCCGGCAGCACGCGGATGCCGATTTCCAGTGTGCACTGTGCGGGGATCACATTGACAGCGCTGCCGCCGTTTACGGTCCCGACGTTGAGCGCCACGAAGGGAACCTCGGGGAAGTGCTCGGCATTGGGTCCAGACTCGTGCTCGAGCGAATCGCGCAGCGCGCCGAGGGCGGTGATCGCGCGCGCCGCCGGCTCGACAGCGCTGGTGCCGAGATGAGGGTAGCCGCTGTGCGCCTCGCGACCGGTGAAGGTCGCGCGCAGCTTGGCATGGCCCTTGTGCATCCGCACCACCGCCAGCGAGGTCGGCTCGCCGATGATCGCGCGCCTGGGCAGCGGGCGGTCCACGGGCCAGGTCTGCGCGAAATCGTGGGCACCGACTGTGCCGACCTCCTCATCGTAGGTCAGCACCAGCACCAAGGGGTGTACCAGGGGGCGTTGGGCCGCTTCGGCAGCGGCATTGATCGCGATGGCGTCAAAGCCCTTCATGTCGCAAGCACCGCGGCCGATCAGCCGTTCGCCGTCGTCAAGGAGCGTGAAGGGATCGCTCTGCCATTGCGGCTCAGTGGCCGGCACGACGTCCATATGACCGGAGAGCAAGAGCCCTTGCCGCTGGCGGGCCTCGACCTCGGGTCCTACGAAGACGGCCAGGTTGAGCTTGTCCCCGACCGCATCCGGGTCCGCTGCCCGCAGCCGTTCGACCCGAATGCCAGGGCGCTCCAGATAATCGCAAATGAAGTCTGCGATCGGCCGGTTGCTGTTGGCGCTGGTCGAATCAAAGGCGACCAAGCGGGAAAGCAGGTCGATGTCGCTGAGCAGTGCGCGTGCCATGGATGGCACTGTAGCAGTCCGCGCGCGAGCCGCGCGGCGAGAAGTTCACGCCGCGCTGGCGACGGCGCAGCAGAAACGGATCCGCCAGCGCCGGGTCATGGCGTCCGCGTCGATCGCCAGATCGCCACCGTTTTGCTCGACGATGCTGCGAGCAATGCCCAGTACGTGATCGCAATCATCGCCCTCGGGCGGCGCCGGCTGCCAGCTCGGGGCCCGATCGTCGCGCTGCGCGGAATTGGCCTGGGTGCTGATTTCCAGGCAAGCCCAGCGCCCCGGTCCGGGGTCTGCCGTGGACAGCCCCGGGGGCGCTGCCTCTGCGCGCGCGGGGAGCAAGCGGGTGGCGAGCACCAGTCGGCCGCTCTCGGATGCCGCCTCGAGCTCCGACAGCGCCAGGTGAAGGATCAGTTGCTCGAGCTGGCCGCGGTCCGCGAACACCGGCTTTCTGCCCACCGCCAGCAGCAGGCTGACGCGTATCGTCTCGGGCAAGAGACGTGGCAGCAGCTCGCGGACCGTTGCGCGCACGATCTCGTCGAGATCGTCCCAGCGCGCAGCGGGACGGCGACGACTGGAAAAGGTTCGGAGCTGGCGGGTCAAGGCGGTGGCGCGCTGCGCGACCTGGTGAATCTGTTCCAAGTCCTCGCGTCGCTGCGGGTGGTCGCTGCGCAGCAACAGCTCGCTGCGACCGAGGATGGCGGTCAACTGATCGCCGAAGTCGTGCGCCAGTCCGCCCGCCAGACGGGCGACCACCTCGGTCTTCTTGGCCTGCTGCAAGTGGATCTGGAGGCTCCACCGCGCACTGATATCGAGGATCGCGATCGGTTCCGGGTACGGTGCGTCGCCGCTGCTACCGGCTCGGATCTCGGCGCGAAACGTCGATCCATCGACCCGCAGGGCCTCGACCTCGACCGGTGTCCGGCGTGCGCGCGAAACCAGCGACCGAAGGCGCCCGCGCTCGTGTGGGCTGAGCAGGGAAGCCAGCGTTCGTCCGCGCAGATCCCCGGGTGCGAATCCGAACATCGATGCAGCCTGGGGATTGGCTGTGATCAAACGTCCGTTTTCGATCCAAACGATACCTGCGAAAACGGTTTGTTCCAGGCGAGTTGCGCGCTGCTCGGCGATGCCTGCCCGGCGCTGCTGTGTCGAACGCTCGGTCGCCGCGAGAGCCGCGAGCGTGAGCAGAATGGTGATCACCACAAGATTGCCCGCGGGTCGGCCGGTGCTCACGAGCCAGCCGAGTCTGGAAGCGCTGATAAAGACCAGCGGCACGGCGATGATCGCCATCAAGAACAGATTGCCGCGCCGCTCGGCCGGCGATCGCGGCGATTGGGGGAGGTTTCCCGATATCAAATCACGCAGGGGCATCGGCCATGCACCGGTCTCCACGACTCGCGTCCTCCCTGAGGCCGACACAACCCATCCACACACCCCGCAAGGGCACGGCTCAACACCTCGGCGCGGTCGCGGCATCGGCAGGCCAGGCTCTCCATGCATCCAGAAGCGCGTTCTTGTGGATGCTTGTCGAAACACCGAAAGACTAGCAACGCTGTTTGCCGGCGGTCAACCCTTGGGCGTGATCATTCTCTCTGGACAAACCTGATTAGACCGATCATGCCGTGGCCGACCGCGCTGCCAGCAACGCGCGTACTGCCTGTGATAGGTCGGTCATGGCGGAGTATTTGCGCAAGGATTCGGTGCCGTCCTGGCAGGTTTTCTCTCGGTCGCCGTCGTAGCATTTTGTCTGGATCCGAATCGCCCGGAGATCGGTGGCCGCTTGGCGCGGATGGCGCGGTAGCAGTCGGTGGCGAGAGTCGGCCGAAAAGGCTCGCTCGAAGCGCAGCGTGACGTTGGTCACAGGCTGTTTGCTCCGGACCGCTCATCTCGGGCATGACCATGTCGGTGAGCAGCAGATCGATCGGTCCGTCGAGGGGTTCGGCGACGCGGGGATGGGTTCGGTTCTTGGGGCACGCGCGTCATTGGCTTGCGCGGAGGACGTAGCTCCGATCGGAAAGAAGATGCTGAAGCGAGTGCCGGCTCCCGGCTCGGTTTCGACCGCGACCACCCCCGCGCTGCGGCGGACGATGCCATAGACCGTGGCCAGGCCGAGGCCGGTGCCGACCGCCTTGGTGGAAAAGAAAGGATCGAAAATATGCGGCAAGTCGCCTTCCGAGATACCGCTTCCCTCGTCTGTGAACTTCAAGCAAACATAGCTTCCGGCTGGTGCCTCCAGCCCATAGGCCGCCAAACCTTGGGAAAGCTCGCAGACCTCGGTGGTGATGCGCAATCGCCCACCGTCAGGCATGGCGTCTTGGGCGTTGAGCGCCAGGTTGAGCATGACTTGTTCGATCTGGCCGGGGTCCGCGAGCACTTGCGTGGCCTGACTGGTCAGCGTCACCTCGACTTCGATCTTCTCGCTCAGCAAGCGTTGCAGCAGGGTCTTGGCTGAAGTTGCTATCACCGCACCGAGGTCGAGTCGCTCGAGGTAACCATCGTGGGGACGGGCAAAGACCAGCAATTGGCGGGTCAGGGCCGTGGCCAGTCCGCCGGTGCGCTCGATCTCCTTGAGGCTGCGCTGCTGCGCGGCATCGGCGCCTGCCATCAGCAGCTCGGTGCGCCCGAGGATGACCGTCATCAAGTTGTTGAAGTCGTGCGCGATGCCGCCGGCGAGCAGGCCGATCGCTTCCATTTTCTGCGCCTGGCGCAACTGCGCCTCGAGCTGCTGGCGCTGGTGCTCGGCCGCACGCGCGTGTCGTCGCCAGAGGCGATGCTCGACCAGCGCGACGCCGGTGAGCGCCACTGCACCGATCAGTACCAGCAGCTCGCGCGTCGGCTGGAGGTCGCGATCGAGCAGCCCGAGCGCATGGAGTGCCACGTGCATGCCTGGTAGGGCCACGGCCGCCAGCAGCAGTGGGCTGCCGAAGCGGTCGGGCTCCCGGACCCGTGGCCCCAACTCGGCGGTCTGAACCGGCAGCAGGTCGCGGCTGCGCAAGGCGGCGACCAGGAGCCACAGCGGACCGTTCCAAAGTTGCCCGCTCCAGGGATGGGCCGCGAGATCGATCCTGCCAGCGTACGACAGCCCTTCGAGCAGATCGAGCACGGCCCAGCCCGCGGTGGTGGCCGCCAGCAAGCCATAGAGGAGGGCCCAGCGTCCTCGGCTCGTGCGGGCGAGCAGGCCGTAGAGCATCGCCAGGACCATGTCGAGTGCAATGTAAAGATCGAAAGAGGGTAGCCAGGAAAGATAAAGCTCCGGTTTGAGGCGTCCCGGGATGAGCCCGAAATAGATCACCAGGACGAAAACCAGCATGGTCGAGCCGACCAGTTGCAGTCTGTGGGCTGCATGCTCCACACCGCTCCTACCTTTCTGATGGGGAACCATCATCGCTGCCAGGATCAAGAGCGAGTAAAAGATCATATAGAAGGTGTCGCTGGCCAGGTCAAAAACCCCTCCCTTCATCGACATTGGGAGCGCGGCATACGACACTCGTATCAGCAGCCAGCATGCCAGCGCTGCGGACCAAAGCTGCCAGAACCGGCGCTCGCGCCCGGGCAGGCTCCCCAGGCGGCGGCCGGCGAGCCAGGAAAGGGCGGCGAGCAGCAGGATGTCCGAACCAAGATCGCGCAGGGTTTGATGCGCCGCGCCGCCGACCGGCAGCTCGAGCAGGAACGAAGCGGCTGCGAAGCCCAGAAAAAGCCAGTCGCGCGCGAGCGTTGCAGCCAGCGTTCTCCGGGTCGCGGCCGGGACGGGCGGGGAGGAGATCGCCGGCGGATCGGCACCGTGGACGGATATCAGTCGCATGGCGTGGGATGGTCCAAGCAAGGCAAGGTAGCAGCCGTGCCGGGTGCGGTCAACCGACGAGCCTGCAGGCTGCCTTGTCTTTTTACTTTGCCGAGACGAATCGCTTCGGCGAGAGGGATGCTCGGCTGCTGGCCGCTACCAGCCTCGGAGGATCCAGACGGTGCTCAGGGGCTGGTAGAGTCGGACCATGGTGCGTCCCGGAGGCTCCGAGCATACCGATCTCTTCCTCGGCCTGGTGCCCGAGCGCGTACTCGCCGCTGTCGAAGCGGCCGGGCTCACGACCACGGGGGCGTGCTACCCCCTCAACTCCTTTGAAAACCGCGTTTACGAGGTGGAGCTGGGCGACCGCAGCCGCGTTGTGGCGAAGTTTTACCGTCCGGGTCGCTGGCGTGCCGAGCAGATTCTCGCGGAGCACAGCTTCCTGGCCGAGCTGGCCGCGGCCGAGCTTCCGGTATGCACGGTGCGTCCATTCCCGAACGGCGGCACATTGGAAGTGATCGACGGCATCTACTACAGCCTGTCCGATCGTCGAGGCGGCCGCGCACCGGACGAGCTGACGCCGCAGCTCGCCGAGCGTCTGGGGATGTTTGTCGGACGTATGCACGTCATCGCGGCGGCCGGAGAGGGTACCGGGCGCCCGCAGCTCGATGCCGAGCGCTATATCCATCAAGCCTTGGGTCGCATCGAGGACGGAGGATTCCTGCCACAGCACTTCCGCCGGCGCTATCTCGCGGCCGCGCAGCAGATCGCTGCGCACTACGACGCGCGTGCGCTCGGCGTACCGCTCCAGCGCATCCATGCGGACCTGCATCTGGGCAACGTGCTGCTGCGCGACGGCGAGCTACGCGTGCTGGATTTCGACGATATGGCGATCGGCCCTGCGGTGCAGGATCTGTGGCTGGCGATTCCCGGCCGCGATCCGGAAAGCTTGGCCCTACGCCAGCGCATGCTCGCCGGCTACGAACGCTTCCGTGCTTTCGACCACGCCACCCTCGCGCTGATCGAGCCCCTGCGCGGCCTGCGCATGGTGCGCTACGCCGGCTGGCTGGCCCGCCGCTGGCATGATCCCGCCTTCAAGGCCGGCTGGCCGCATTTCGGCAGCGAAGACTATTGGCGCAACGAGACCACCGACCTCGAGGAGCAGCTCGCGGTGATCGACGACGACATGGGCAGCGCCCTGACGCTGGCGGGCGATTCTTCCGCCGATACCGCCGACGCCACCGATGCTTCCGAGATGACCAACAAGGACTACTTCTGGGATTGGGAAGAATCGTAGGCAGTGGCTCGACGTGGCCTTGACGCGCGGACCAGGGCGCGGCGCGGGCTACCGGAGCGTGTAGGCTCGCCATCTTATGACCCATGCGCCGGAGTTCCTGAAGCCGTTCTCACAGGTCGATGCCAGCCGCCTGGCGCGGCTGGAGGGTGTTGTGTTCGACATCGACGACACCATCACCCGAAACGGCGAGCTGGAACCGGCGGCACTTTCCGCGCTGCATGCATTGTCCGCTGCCGGGCTCACCCTGGTGGCGGTGACCGGCAGGCCGCTCGGCTGGGCCGATGTGCTGGCCAAGCTGCTGCCGGTGGCGGTGGCGGTGGGGGAGAACGGCGCCGGCTGGGTGGTGCGCTGTGGCGAGGCGCTTCGTCCGGGCTACTTCGCTCCCGAGCAAGAGCGCGTGCGGCAGGCGGCGTTGCTGGCGCGCATCCGGGAACGCGTGGCGCGAGAGATGCCTGAGGTGCGGGTCACTGGCGACCTGCATCTGCGACGCTGCGACCTGACGTTCGACTCGGGTGAGACCGTTCACATGTCCGCCGAGGCGATCGCGGCCTTGGTGGCGCTGATCGAATCCGAAGGTGCTGCGAGTTCGGTCTCGAGCGTCCACACGCATGCCATCCCCGGTCGCTGGAACAAGGCGTCGGGAACGGTGCGGGCGCTCGCCGAGCTGGGTATCGATGCCGACCAGGAACGAGACCGCTGGCTGTTTATCGGCGACAGCGGCAACGATGCCGAGGCCTTCGCCTTCTTCCCGCTCAGTGTCGGTGTCGCCAATGTCGAGGCGCACCGCGAACGGCTGCGGCATCTTCCACGCTACATCACCCGCGCCGATCGAGGCCGCGGCTTCGCGGAGATGGCCGCGCAGGTTCTCGCGCTGCGTGCATGACGCGCAGAGAACGCTCGCTCGCAAGCGCCGGGCGACGCTTCACCGGACATGGTGGCCGTGCACGGGCGGGTCGCGCCGATCGAGCCCCATTTTGAACACTGCGTCCAACGCTTCGACTACCTGGTCGGCATTTTCCGCGGCAAAGGGAAGGGGTGGATTGATCTTGATCACGTTGTGCAGCGGGCCGTCCGCCGATAGCAGAATGCCCCTTTCCCGCATGCGCTCCACCAGCTCCGAAGCTTGATCGGGTGCGGGCTCGAGGCTCATGCGGTCAAGGACCAACTCGATGCCGAGAAAGAGCCCCTGTCCGCGTACGTCGCCGATCAGCGGATGGCGCTCGGCCAGGTCCTCGAGCCCGTCACGCAGCCGCCGGCCACACGCCAGCGCATGTGCCTGCAAGCCCTCGTTCTCAAGCACGTCAAGCACCGCCAGGCCAGCGGCGCAGGACACAGGGTTGCCACCGAAGGTATTGAAGTACTCCATGCCATTGGCGAAGGAGGCCGCGATCTCCGGCGTCGTCACCACTGCGGCGAGGGGATGGCCGTTGCCGATCGGCTTGCCCATGGTGACGATGTCAGGCACCACACCCTGGGCCTCGAAAGCCCAAAAGTGCGTTCCGACGCGTCCGAAGCCGACCTGTACTTCGTCGAGGATGCACACGGCGCCCGCCGCGCGTGCATGGGCGAAGGCCTGCTCGAGATAGCCGGCGACGGGTACCACCTGGCCACCGCAACCAAACAGCGATTCGACAATCAGCGCGGACACGCCGTGGGGCGTGGACGCCAAGTCCCGCGCCGCTTGCGCCACCGGCAGCGCGCGCTTGCGGCCGGCTGCTGGGTCGTGGCCATCGACCCGCAGGCGATAGGCATCGGGCATCGGCACCACGCGCACATGGGGCGGCGTGCCCAGGCCGCCGGGGCCTCGGTGCTTGTAGGGGCTGACATCGATCAGGCAGCCGGTGTGGCCGTGGTAGGCGCCCTCGATCGCGATCACGCCCTGTCGGCCGGTGTGGCTGCGCGCCAGCCGCAGAGCCAGGTCGTTGGCCTCGCTGCCCGAGCATACGAAGTAGCACACCTGGAGCGAGGGCGGCAGGGTGGCGCACAAACGCTCGGCGTAGGCGACGCGTTTCTCGTGCAAGTAGCGGCTGTTGGTGTTCAGGCGAGCGGCCTGCTGCGCGATCGCATCCACCACCTGCGGATGGCAATGGCCGACATGGCAGACGTTATTGACGCAGTCGAGATAGGGCCGGCCCACGGGATCGAAGAGATACTGCATCCATCCGCGCACCATGTTCAGCGGCTGTCGGTAGGCCAGGCTGAGGGACGGTCCGAGCCGCTGTCGGCGTCGTGTGAGAAGCTCGTCTGCGCGTACGCTCGGCCTTAAGCCCTGGGCTTTTTTCCCCTGGCAGGCCCGCTCGACATGCTCGTGGGCCAGCGCGGGATCCACCCCGGCGAGACGTTCCATGGCCTGCCACGCCGATTGTTCGCTAACGTTGGCGTATCGGTTGTCGGGTCGTGTCTGTCGGCTTATGATCGACATCGTCGCGCTGACCGCCAGCCGCGCGCAGAGCGCCGGAAAGAGCACCTCGAGCTCCTCGCGTCCGAGGGGGCGCAGCCGGTGGTAGCCGGCTACCACCGCAGCCATCGAGGCGAGTGGCTGGGGGTGGCCAAGCGTCGCGTAGGCTGCGGCGATCGCAGGGCTGAAAACCCGGCAGGTGTAGGCGAGATCGCCGAAGTCGATCAGACCGCACGCCCGCGGGGCGTTGTCGTCCACCACCAGTACGTTCTGCTCGTTCGCATCGCCATGGATCAGCGCGCTGGGAAGCGTCTCGAGCTTCGGCACGACAGATCGGGCGAATCGCTCGAGATAGCGCTGCGCCAGCAAGCGCCGGCGTGCCGGCTGGATGCGATGGGTTTCGTCCAGCAGACGCGGTGCGTGGCGAAGATCCCAGACGAAATCTCGTCGCAGTGCCGGGTGGGTGAACCCTTCGAGACCGGCGTCGACCCGCGCGACCAGGCGGCCGACGCTCTCGAGCAGCGGCCGGGTGTTGGCGCCCGTGCGGCTCCACGGGAGGCTTCCGAGCGGCACGCCGGGCAGGTAGCGCACCAGGTGCAGCAGGTGTTGGTGGCCGGTGGCGCTTGGCGCCGCGGCCAGGCGCGCGCCGCTCACCGTGCGGCGAAGCCGTGGCACCAGGCCGTCGTCCTCGAGATGTGCAGCCAGGTGCTCGAGAGCGTCGGTGATCGCGTCGAGCGTCGCTGGATTCTGGCCGCCGTTGGCGATCTTGAGCACCCAGACGTCGCCGTCCGTGGTACGCAGGCACAGATTCTGGTCCTCGTAGCTGGGTAGGCTCTCTACGGCTCCGGCGAGCCCATAGTGTTCGCGAAGGAGGCTGCACGCCTCGTCCGGAGAAAAACGGGGCACGAGATCCGCAGTCGGTGTCATGGTCGCGAAGGATAGCGGACACCGAGGCCCACGGCCGTAACCAGGTGCCAGACACATTCGGTTCACATTCGGTCGTGCCAGACCTGGTGCCAGACACATTCCGTCCTGTT
>Ga0114931_10000561_pt1 | contig 45090 bp, 45 predicted proteins | sample 2SBtaG_FD_89579 | JGI IMG/M metagenome (GOLD analysis project Ga0114931, IMG submission 89579) | Deep subsurface microbial communities from Kolumbo volcano to uncover new lineages of life (NeLLi) - 2SBTROV14_V59a metaG | ecosystem: Environmental > Aquatic > Marine > Volcanic | place: Kolumbo... | reverse complement strand
GTTAATACTGTATACAATTACAGGTCCTTATTCTCCCACAAGGACGTGCCATGAAAGCTGTCATTAACCTCCTGCCCATCGATGATCTCGACCAGGCCATCGTCAATCTTTGCGCCCGTATCAACGCCGAGACCTACCAGTTACTGGTAATGATTCGCCAGTTCGATGAACGTGCCGGCTGGCTGCACTATCGCTGTGACCCGTAGGAGCGCGCCCCGCGCGCGAAGCGTAGCGGCAGCCGCAAGGCTGCTCAAAATCTGGACTCTGGTAGAGACACAGCCAAGGGCACGTTTCGCGCGCAGGGCGCGCTCCTACAGGTCCGGGCGATGACCCGGGTGGCCGGCGCCCATAACGAGGCGGAACTCGTATCGTTTGCCTTGCGAACAACCACGGCCCGTATCGAGGAGCGCTGCCGGGAAATGAAGATGGGTACCGTAGAATCTCTGAGTGATGCACAGCGTGCTTTTGCGAATCGATCATTGCGGGTTCATCGGAATGCAGAACGGGGAACGATCAGCATCACGGTCGAACTGCCACTGGAAACCGGTGAGCTGGTGGAAAAAGCCCTCGATAAAGCCCGTGATGACTCCCTGTCGGGTGTGGAGTTTGTTGACGAGTCCTGGTCGGCCCGGCAGGCCGATGCGCTGGTCTCCATGGCGGGTGCCTATCTTTCAGGGAACGCCGAACAAACACGTAATACGTCCGATGATTATCTTGTCACCATCCACGTCGATCAGTCGGCGCTTGCCCACAGTAACAAGGGCAACGGTCGTTCCAGTCTGCCCATCGAGAGTGTTAAACGGCTCTGTTGTGACGCTCATACCGTCATTATTGGTGAGAACGCGATGGGCGAACCCCTGAACATCGGTCGCAAGACCCGTACTGTGTCAACGGCGATCAAGCGAGCCCTCATCGCCCGGGACAAGTGCTGCACCTTCCCGGGATGCCAGCACACGCGCTTTGTCGATGCACACCACATCCGGCACTGGTCGGCTGGCGGTGAAACCAGCCTCGATAACCTCATGCTGCTGTGTTCGCAGCATCACAAGCTGATTCACGAGGGGGGCTTTACGATTGAGCGTGATTTTCAGAACAGATGGTTCTTCAGGCGCCCGGACGGACAGGCCGTTCCGGCTTGTGGTTACCGTGTCACGGATACGATTGATGACGATATCGGAGAAATTTCCGGACTGATCAACAATCCCCCAGCGGGGGGATTATTGACCGGGGTGAAAAGTTTTGTCTCGGAGCCATCACCACCGGCTTATTGGCATTAGTGCCATCTGATTAAGCCAATATTTTTGAGTTTTTGAATCTCCGCTTTGCCTTCGGAGGCAGCCGGCTGTGCTATGGCATTGAGAGAACGAACAATCCGTTACTAATATCACTGACAATAATGGTCCCCGAGGGGAAATACGGATACACGCTCCAAGCTCCGTCAAAACTGGCGGCGTTGCTGTCGGGGAAGGTGTCAAAAAAAGCGATTTCCTGGAGTTCCCTGTTTGCCAGGTCGCCAAATTCCAGGACGTGTAATCCGGACGTGTAGTTCGCCTGAAATACCCGGTTTCCCAGAACGTAGAGATTGTGATCGATCGAGGTTGTCGCGGCCTCATAAGCAAAAACATAGGTCGGCGCGTCCAGATTCGTAACATCAAATACGTGAGTACGTGTCGGCACACCGAAATTAGACTCATCGAGTTCATCACCAAGAAGAAAAAACCGCTGATCTTCCGTCAACCACCCCTGGTGGACGAAGCCGGTTTGCGGGTATGTCGCTACTGAAATGCTCACCGGCGCGAATTTGTCTGTGACATCAACAATTTCGACATGATCCTCATCGGAACTCACACAGATCTCACTATTCGCATGGTCGGCATCCGGCCCAAGATAGCTCACGCATTGCGTGTCGTGTGTGTCCGCGGCGGCGTAGCATCCGGCGAACAGCGGATTATTGGGCGTGCTGATGTCGATCATGTGCAAGCCGCCACCACAGGTGTTCGTTCCGACGGCAAAAGCGAAGCCCGTGTCCTCGTTTATCGCAATGTTGTGTGCGTTGCCGAAGTCGCTGTACAAAATGTCGGCGGAAAACGTTTGCGGTGCCGTTAGCCCTCGCAAGCGGGTCAAATCGAATACTTGCATACCATGCGCACCTGCCCCATCAGCGACGATGTAGGCGTGATCCTGAAACACCTTGATGTCCCGCCATGACGAGCTAACCGTCTGCGTTGGCAAGCGACCCAGGAAAACCGGGTTTTCGGGATCGGTGATATCGACGAACGCAGTTCCGTTAGTCATCCCCATCAAGGCGTATTCACGGCCTGAAGTCGTGTCAAGCCAACCCCAGATATCATTGCCCGCGGTACCACCCATCGATTCCAGCGACACCCGTTGCCGGAGAGAAATGCCACGACATGAAAAGTCGCCCGCATTGCCACCGCTGCAAACCTGGGGGCCAGTGCCAAGCGTTGGCGGAGCAGGCGGTATCACCGGCGGGTTGCTACCAGCGTTGTTGCTGCCGCCACCCCCGCAGCCAGCAATGAATACTGCCAGGGTGATAAGGGCAAGATTTTCACGGTTCAGGATCATGGGTATATCCATTTATATCGTACTGAACACCTTCCGTGCTGCTGCAATCGTCATATCAATTTCGTCATCACCATGCGCGGCCGAGACGAACCCTGCCTCGAACGCTGACGGTGCCAGATACACGCCTGCATCCAGCATACCGTGGAAGAACTTCCTGAAGCGCTCGACGTCCGCAGCGGCGACCTGGTCGAAACTGCGCACCGATTCGGCATCCGTGAAGACCAGACCAAACATACCGCCTTCACACTCGGTTGCCATGGCAATACCCGCTTCGGCTGCCACAGCCGCCAGGCCATCAATCAACTGCTTCGTTCTCGCAGTCAGCGATTCATAGAATCCCGGTTCGTCAATCAGTTCCAGTGTCGCAAGGCCTGCCGCCATTGCAACCGGATTACCGGACAAGGTACCGGCCTGATATACGGGCCCGTCCGGAGCGAGGCTGGCCATGATGTCAGCACGTCCACCAAAGGCGGCCGCCGGCATGCCGCCACCAACAATCTTGCCGAGTGTCGTGAGGTCGGGCGTAATGTCGAAAATCGACTGGGCACCACCTTTCGCAACGCGAAACCCTGTCATGACTTCGTCAAAAATCAGGATCGTTCCTGATGCGGTGCAAAGCTCGCGCAGCTTTTCGTGGAAGCCCGGCAGCGGTGGCACCATGTTCATGTTGCCGGCAATCGGCTCGACGATGACGCAGGCAATCTGCTCGCCGATCTCGCCAAATACGGTATCCAGTGCATCGACGTCGTTATAAGGCAGGGTGATGGTGTGTTCAGCAAGGCCTGCCGGGACACCCGGCGAGCTGGGTACACCCAGCGTCAGGGCACCGGAACCGGCTTTAATCAACAGTGAATCCGAGTGACCGTGATAACAACCCTCGAACTTGATGATCTTGTCACGATGGGTGTGGCCGCGCGCGAGGCGAATGGCGCTCATGGTTGCCTCGGTACCCGAGCTCACCATCCGCACTTTTTCGATCGATGGTACGAGTGCGCAGATTTTCTCGGCGATTCGCGTTTCCAGTACACACGGCGCACCAAAACTGAGACCCTGTCTTGCTGTCTCGATGACCGCCTCAATCACTGCAGGATGGCCGTGACCCAGAATCATCGGTCCCCAGGAACCGACATAGTCAATGAAACGGCCACCGTCCTCGCTTTCGAGGTAGGCACCTTTTGCGCTCTTGAAAAAGACCGGTTCACCACCGACGCCGGCAAATGCACGTACCGGTGAATTGACGCCGCCGGCGATGACGGCTTGCGCGTTGCTAAAAAGACTCATGAATTTCCTCCCCGGGAGGGCGCATCCTACCGGAGTGGAGGCGGCTCACTCAACTGCTGTACATCGTATCCGATGCGCTTGAGTTGATTTGGGACGCCATCCGGGCCAACGAGATGCAATGCCCCGACGATAATCAGGTAATCATCGTCATCGTCGAGCAGGTCTTCTATTTTTGCAGCCCAACGCGAATTGCGGTCGACGACGAGGGCCTTGTTCAATTCTTCATGCTGCGCCAGGTCGTCCAGCATTCCGGTTTCCAGCACGGCAACATCACCAAGCCGCCATGCATCGATGAGCTCATCCATCATCTCGCCCAGTTTGGCGCTTTCTTCGAGCGTCGACAGCAGCATTTCCCGCTGTGCGGGTAACGACATGCCATCAAGAAATCGAATCTGTTCCTCAATGGTTTCGAATCCTTCGATGGGTTTTCCATCGGCAGTGGCTCTCGACATCATTTGCATCTCGACACCCAGTGCCGGATTGAAGCCGATTCTGCTTAGCATCATGATCTCGACCGTCATCGCCGCATACCAGGGTTCGGTCTTACTCAGCATTTCGAGTGGAATATCGATTACTTTGGCAGCTGTAATTGCTTTGTCATACAGCTCGTCACCCATCAGGTCCCGGAGTGTCGTGCCATCCTGCAAAACGCCGTAGTTTGTGAACGCTGTTTGTGCAGCCAACGGATCCATGTCATCCATATCGACTTCCATGATCAACACTTCGGCATCGTCGTAAGCGGCATCAAGTGCCGTTGGCAGTGGATAGTCCTCGGATCTCAGAAGATGAATCGAGCCCAGCAGATAAACAGAATTTTTCGCGCCCGCCACTTTCCACATTGTCACCGGATGTCCGCGTGTATCCGCGTGAACGGGGAGCGCCAGCAGCAGCGAGATTAACAGCAATATTTTTTTCAATCGTCTACCCAGATCAATTCGTTTTCGGTGCTGCCGTCTGCGTGCAAGCTAATGCGGCGATAGGCTGGTGGGTGATCATCCACCGCAAAATCTTCGCTACCGCGTTCAAATTGCCGGCAAGTCGACGGTGTGCCGATGACCTGGATGCCATAGTGTTCTTCCTCATACACTTGGTGTGCGTGGCCGAAAACCAGCAAGCGGACCCTGTTCATCGCCTGTAGTGCCTTCAGCAGCTCTTCGCCATTTTTCAAAATTACGGTATCGAGCCACGCACTGCCCGTGGGGACTGGCGGGTGATGCAGGAAAACCAGTACGTGTTTGGCCGCGCTTGCACTAACGATCGAATCGAGTCGCTCGAATTCTTCGGCTGCGATCTCGCCGCCGGCATCACCGGTGATACAGCTGTCCAAACCCAATAGTAACCAGTCCCGGACCTCCTCCCTGGCACAGTAAGAGAAGGGCGGTCGACTGCAAACGGGTTGCATCAAATTGCGGATATCGTGATTCCCCGGGATGCAATGCATGCGCATATTAAGAGGTAGCAGCTGTTCACGAAACCGGTCATAGGCCTCAGCGCTGTCATCCTGAATGAGATCGCCGGTGATCAGCGCCCGATCCGCACGCCAGTCGGAGGCGGCATAATGATCAAGAACCTTTTGCAATGAATCTGCAGTGACAGTGCCTCTGAGCTCGCCGTCGGGGTCGGCGAACAGGTGTGGATCGGTCAGGTGCAGTACCCGGATCGAATCACTATCGGCATCGTCATCGGTCGCTTGAATAAGGCATTTCCCTTTGGTGGAGGTTAGTAGCGGTAATGCTCCGATTTATACGGCCCGGACTTCTCAACGCCGATGTACGTGGCCTGTGCGTCGGACAGTTCAGTGACTTTCGCACCGATGCGGTCAAGGTGCAACCGCGCAACCTTCTCATCGAGATGCTTTGGCAGGACGTAAACTTCCTTGTCGTAGTTACCACCATTCTCCCAGAGCTCAATTTGTGCCAGAACCTGGTTTGTGAATGAGTTCGACATGACGAAGCTCGGGTGGCCGGTGGCGCAACCAAGATTAACGAGACGGCCTTCGGCCAGCAGGATGATGCGTTTACCATCAGGGAAAATAATGTGATCGACCTGCGGTTTGATGTTCTCCCACTCGTATTGTTTCAGGTAGGCAACGTCGATTTCATTGTCGAAATGACCGATGTTGCAGACGATCGCCTGATCGCGCATGCGGTCCATCTGCGGGCCGGATACGACATGGTAGTTACCCGTTGCCGTAACGACGATATCGACCTGGTCACAAACGTCATCAAGCTTGACGACGCGATAGCCTTCCATCGCTGCCTGCAAAGCACAAATAGGGTCGATTTCCGTAACCCAGACTGTCGCTCCCAGGCCTTTCAGGGACTGCGCGCAACCTTTGCCTACGTCACCATAGCCACACACGACCGCAACTTTGCCGGCAACCATAACGTCTGTTGCGCGCTTGATGCCGTCCACGAGAGATTCACGGCAGCCATAGAGATTATCGAATTTCGACTTGGTAACTGAGTCGTTCACGTTAAAAGCCGGGCACAGCAATGATCCGTCTTTCATCATGTCGTAAAGCCGCTTCACGCCGGTCGTCGTTTCTTCGGACAGGCCTTTAACGTTGGCCATCATCTCCGGATATTTTTCATGCAAGCGCATCGTGAGGTCGCCACCGTCGTCGAGGATCATATTCGGCTGCCAGCCGTCCGGACCGTTGATCGTCTGTTCAACACACCACCAATATTCCTCCTCGGATTCTCCCTTCCAGGCGAACACGGGAACGCCGGCATCCGCGATCGCAGCGGCGGCATGGTCCTGCGTCGAGAAAATGTTGCACGACGACCAGCGAATATCGGCGCCCAGAATTTTCAGTGTTTCAATGAGTACCGCTGTCTGGATAGTCATGTGCAGGCAACCCGTGAGACGGACGCCCTGCAAGGGTTTCTGACCCTTGTATTCTTGACGTAAGGCCATAAGGCCGGGCATTTCTGTCTCGGCGATGGCGATTTCCTTACGGCCCCAGTCCGACAAGGAAATATCCGCTACTTTGTAGTCATGCTTTTCAATAGTGTGAGCTTCGCTGCTCATGGTGACTCTCCTGGTAATTCAGATTATTCGGCGGCGGCTTTCAGCGCTGCTGCTTTGTCAGTACGTTCCCAGCTGAGATCAATATCTTCCCTGCCGAAGTGTCCGTAGGCAGCAGTTTGACGATAGATCGGCCTGATCAGATCCAGCATTGTCAGGATACCGTAGGGTGTGAGATCGAAGTGCTCGCCGATGAGGTCCGTCATCTTCGCATCCGATATTGTTCCGGTGCCGAATGTCTGCACGCTGATCGATGTCGGTTCTGCGACACCGATTGCATAGGACACCTGAATTTCGCAGCGCTCGGCGAGCCCGGCAGCAACGATGTTCTTCGCGACGTAACGACTTGCGTACGCCGCCGAACGGTCAACCTTTGACGGGTCCTTACCGGAGAAAGCGCCACCGCCGTGACGGGCCGAACCGCCGTAGGTGTCCACAATGATCTTGCGTCCTGTCAGGCCACAGTCACCCATGGGGCCACCGATTTCGAATCGTCCGGTCGGGTTGATGTGGTATTGCGTACCGGCGCTCAAAAGATCTGCGGGCAATTCCGGTTTGATGATTTCTTCCATCACAGCTTCGCGCAAATCCGCCAATGAAATGTCCGGGCTGTGCTGTGTGGACAGCACGACGGCGTTGATCGAAACAGGCTTGTTGTCCTCGTAGTTGAACGTTACCTGGCTTTTCGCATCCGGACGCAGCCACGGCAGGGTGCCGTTTTTGCGCACTTTGGCCTGTCGCTGAACCAGGCGATGCGAGTACGTGATTGGCGCGGGCATGAGCACTTCAGTTTCATTGCTTGCGTAACCAAACATGAGGCCCTGGTCACCTGCGCCTTGTTTTTCCTCGGTCTCACGATCGACACCTTGCGCAATATCCGGAGATTGTTTGCCGATCGCGTTCAGCACAGCGCAGGTCGCGCCGTCAAAGCCTTTGTCCGATTCGTCGTAGCCGATATCCAGCACGACTTCACGCACGATTTCTTCCATGTCGACCCAGGCGCTTGTCGTAATCTCACCGGCGACAATGACCATGCCGGTTTTGACCATGGTCTCGCAGGCGACGCGTGCTTTGGGGTCCTCGGCGATGATCGCATCGAGAATGGCGTCTGATACTTGATCGGAAATCTTGTCCGGATGGCCTTCGGAGACCGATTCGGAGGTAAAAAGGAAAGCGTCAGACATAATTTATTGTGTATCCGGTTTTGTGGGTGGCGCATTGTACCCTTGATGCGGCCCTCGATAACAGGGAAAATGCACGGTTTGCAAAGTCCGAAAATCACCCCTCAAAAATAGAGGCCTCCAGGGTCCCAATACAAGATAACCAACATGTCAAATGCAGTATCGAGCGCCGGCCGGCCGGCGCGGCGCGATCTCGCGAACGCAATTCGAGCCCTGAGTATGGACGCGGTCCAGGCCGCCAACTCAGGCCATCCCGGCGCCCCGATGGGTATGGCGGATATCGCCGAAGTGCTCTGGAACGACTATCTGCGACACAACCCAGCGAACCCACGGTGGGCTAACCGCGACCGATTCGTGCTGTCGAACGGTCATGCGTCGATGTTGCTCTACAGCCTGCTGTATCTGACTGGCTACAAAGAATTCTCGATCGATCAGCTGAAGAACTTCCGGCAATTTGGCTACAGGACCGCAGGACACCCTGAATACGAACCGGGTGGGCCTATTGAAACAACGACGGGACCCCTCGGTCAGGGTCTGGGCAATGCTGTTGGCATGGCTTTGGCAGAAAAAATGCTGGCGGCCGAATTCAATCGCCCGGGTCACGAGATCGTTGACCACCGGACCTGGGTCTTCCTTGGTGATGGCTGCCTTATGGAGGGCATTTCACACGAGGTCTGTTCACTCGCTGGAACACTGAAACTCGGCAAACTCATTTGTCTGTACGACGACAACAATATTTCCATTGATGGCGATACCGCTGGCTGGTTCACGGACGATACCCCCAAGCGTTTCGAAGCCTATGGTTGGCAGGTGATTGCCGATGTCGATGGTCACGATGCGGCATCAATTGCGGCCGCGATTGAGCAAGCTACAGCGGATGCCGATCGCCCCACCCTGATCTGCTGCAAGACCATTATTGGATTTGGCGCACCCAACAAGCAAGGCACGGCAGCGGTGCACGGTGCACCGTTGGGTGTTGAGGAAATCGCCGCAGCCCGCAAAGCGCTCGGCTGGGAGGCGGGGCCGTTCGAAATTCCCGCGAACATTGCTTCTGCATGGGATGGTAAGAAGCGCGGGGCAGCCAGAGAGCGCGAGTGGAACGACGCTTTCGCGGCCTACGCGGCCGAGCATGCGGAACTCGCGGCTGAGTTCACACGCCGCATGGCGGGAAATTTGCCGACGGGCTGGAGTGGTGTTGCTGATCGTGCGATCGCCGGTATTGCCGCGGCGGGCGAGTCCGTCGCGACTCGCAAGGCTTCGCTTATTGCGTTGAACGCATTTGCGCCGGCACTTCCGGAAATGGCCGGTGGTTCGGCCGATCTGACCGGCTCCAATCTGACCAAACACAATGGATCTGTTCCCATATCGGGCGACAATGCGGCGGGTAATTACATCTGGTTCGGGGTCCGCGAATTTGGCATGACAGCGATCTGCAACGGCATGCGCCTGCACGGCGGCTGGTTGCCCTACTCGGGCACATTCCTGACTTTCTCCGACTACTCGCGGAACGCGTTGCGTATGGCCGCCTTGATGAAAATTCAGCAGGTCCTCGTTTTTACGCATGATTCGATCGGTCTGGGTGAGGACGGACCGACGCACCAACCTGTCGAGCAGACGGCTTCGCTGCGCCTGATGCCGAACATGAGTGTCTGGCGACCGTGCGACACTGTCGAGACGGCCGTCGCCTGGCGCCACGCAATCGAACGACAGGATGGACCGACGAGTCTCATCCTGTCCCGTCAGGGACTGCCGCACCAGCAACGCAGTGCCGGGCAGATTGAGGACATAGCACGTGGTGGCTACGTATTGAAAGACGGTGATGGTGTGCCGGATATTGTCTTTATCGCAACGGGCTCGGAAGTTGCGCTCGCCGTGTCCGCCGCTGAAGAACTGACCGCCGACGGCGTGAAAGCGCGTGTCGTTTCCATGCCGTGCACGGATGTCTTTGACGCACAGGACGCTGCTTACCGCGAGTCGGTCCTGCCGACCGCAGTGACCGCCCGTGTGGTTATTGAGGCAGGTGTGACGGCAAGCTGGTGGCGATTTGCAGGACCGGCCGGGCGGGTCATCGGGCTTGATCGCTTCGGTGCATCGGCACCGGCGAATGTATTGTTTGAATATTTCGGCTTTTCGACGAGTAATGTTGTAGCCGTCGCAAGAGACGTACTGAACTTTAAACTGGAGCACTAACGCAATGGCAACAAAAATTGGTATCAACGGCTATGGCCGCATCGGACGCAATGTCCTGCGTGCAATTTACGAGTCCGGTCGCGCTGGCGAATTTGATGTCGTGGCGCTCAATGATCTGGGCGATGCGAACACGAATGCACACCTGACACGTCGTGACACCGTACACGGAAAATTTCCCGGCACCGTCGAAGTTGACGGCGACGACATTATTGTTAATGGCGATCGTATCAAGGTGTTTGCGGAACGCGACCCGGCGAAACTGCCGTGGGGAGAGCTGGGTGTTGAGGTCGTATTCGAGTGCACGGGTTTTTTCCGCACACGCGAAACGGCCGGCAAGCATATTGCAGCGGGTGCAAAGAAAGTCATCATTTCGGCGCCTGGTGGCTCCGATATCGACGGCACGTTTGTCTATGGGGTTAACCACGGCGACCTGACGCCTGAGCACACGATTATTTCGAACGCATCATGCACCACCAACTGCCTCGCGCCGCTGGTGAAGCCCTTGCACGAAGCGATCGGCGTCAAGCATGGCATTATGACGACCATTCACGCCTATACGAACGACCAGGTGTTAACGGATGTCTACCACAAGGACTTGCGCCGTGCCCGTTCAGCGACGATGTCACAGATTCCGACCAGCACCGGTGCCGCCAAGGCAGTTGGCCTGGTATTGCCGGAGCTCAACGGCAAGCTCGATGGCTTCTCCATGCGGATACCAACGATAAATGTATCGACTGTGGACCTGACCTTTGTTGCGCAGCGTGACACGACGGTTGATGAGATTAACGATGTTCTCAAAGCGGCCAGCGAAGGAGCGCTGAAGGGAGTGTTGGCTTACAACGATGAGCCGCTGGTCTCGATCGACTTCAATCATGATCCGGCATCGTCAACCTATGACTCAACATTGACAAAAGTCATGGACGGTAGCCTGGTTAAGGTCTGCTCGTGGTATGACAACGAGTGGGGCTTTTCGAACCGCATGCTGGACATGACCGTCGCACTCGTTAACGCGAAGTAAGCAAGCGACTTCGCCGGGAGCCAAAATGGCTGTCATCAAAATGGCTGACGTCGACCTTGAGGGCAAGCGAGTCCTGATTCGTGAGGACCTGAATGTTCCCGTTGCTGACGGCAAGGTAAGCTCAGATGCTCGCATTCGTGCGGCCTTGCCCACGATCAGGGCCGCACTCGATGCGGGCGCTGCGGTCATGCTGATGTCGCATCTCGGTCGACCGACCGAGGGCGCTCCCGAGGAGCAATTTTCCCTGCAACCCGTGGCCAGGCACCTCGCAAGCTTGCTCGGGCGTGATGTGCCATTACTCAAGGACTGGATTGATGGCGTTGAGGTTGCCGCAGGTGATGTCGTACTCCTTGAGAACGTACGTTTTCTGAAAGGTGAAAAGGCCTGCGACGAGGGACTGTCGAAGAAGATGGCGTCATTGTGCGATGTCTTTGTGATGGATGCCTTCGGTACCGCACATCGGGCACAAGCCAGCACCTACGGTGTTGCCGAATATGCGGCTATTGCCTGCGCAGGACCATTGTTATCCGCCGAGCTGGAAGCGCTTGCCAGGGCGCTCGACAATCCGGCACGACCCTTTGTTGCGATCGTCGGTGGCTCAAAAGTATCGACGAAACTCACGGTACTCGACGCGCTGGCCGATGTTGTCGATTGCCTGATTGTCGGTGGTGGCATAGCCAATACATTCATCGCGGCGGCCGGCCACGATGTTGGCAAGTCGCTGTACGAACCCGACATGCTCGATACAGCACGGGCGCTGGCGGCAAATAATGACGACAAGGCCGATATACCTGTCCCTGACGACGTTGTCGTTGGCAATGAATTTTCTGCCGATTCAGTGGCAACAGTCAAAAGCATCGAAACGATATCAGCGGATGACCTGATTCTCGATATCGGGCCGAAAACGGCGCAGCGATTCGCGGCCATTCTCGCCGACGCCGGCACCATCATCTGGAATGGTCCCGTTGGCGTTTTCGAGTTCGATCAATTCGGCTCGGGCACTAAAGTGCTTGCCGAAGCGATCGCAGCAAGCAACGCATTCTCTATAGCCGGTGGCGGCGACACACTCGCGGCGATCGACAAATACGGCGTCGCCGACGATATTTCCTACATCTCCACAGGTGGCGGAGCTTTCCTCGAATTCGTGGAAGGCAAAACATTACCAGCCGTAGCCATCCTCGAACAACGTGCGAAGTCAGGGGCATGAAATCATACGAATCACACAGGCCACGGACCCGTGATGGCGACGGTCATCCCCGGATACTGAATATTCACAAATAGAGTCTTGCCATCCGGTGAGAAACAAACACCTGCGAGTTCGGAATCCGAATAGGCATTATTGGCAACAAGGTACTGACTGCCGTCCGGCCGGATGCCAATCAGAGCGCAGTGGTTGGTGTTGTCTTCGGTGTCTTCGCAGACAATCAGGTCACCCCAGGGCGCCATCGTCAGGTTGTCGCAATTGTTGAACAGCGAGTTTTCATCGGCCTCGGCAATGAGTGTCAGCCGGCCCGGTGAGCCCTGTTCGTTTGCGGTGCCTTCAAACGGGCCAGGTTCGTATGTGAATACCTGTCCCAGTCGTGCTGGCCCGCCCAGGGTGCAGGTAAATGCAAATTGATCTTCTGCGACAGTGAGGCCTTCGCCACGTGCGAAAGTTGCCGCTCCCAGGGCTGCGCCACGCAGTCGCAGGTCGTCCTTTTCGATATCCACTTCCTGGAGATCGATCCAGTGGGTATTCAACGACTTGTTCAGGCGCATGTCGACACGGTCCCAATTGTGTGTCGGTTTTCCCGGTGCGTCGATAATCGCAAGTGCCTATAGTCGGCCGCCTTTATGCAACTGGCCAGGGACATTGGGAATGAAACGATAAAACAGGCTATGCCATTGGTCTTCTGTCAAATACACTACGCCGGATGATGCATGTACTGCGGCAGCCTCATGTTTAAACCGACCCATATCCTTAAGCGGGAATGCGTCGATTAACCCGCTTGCCGAAGCAGGTACTTCGAAAACATAGTCGTGAGGTCTTTCGCGAGAGATTCGCGAAATCTTGTTCGATATTGCGGTTCCCGGTTCGGCGAAACTCTCCTCACAGGATAACCACGAGCCCCAGGGGGTCTTGCCGCCAGCACAGTTGGTGTCAGTACCTGCAAGACTCAAGAACTGCATTTCCGTTTCCCTGGTGGCAGGGTCGTAAATCGTCGTCGTCGTGCCACCCAGTCCTGGCGTCCGATCACCGCCACGATCATAGAATTGTGAGATGACCGCATCTGGCAGATTCTCGCAACTGTCAGCGTACGCGCCCGCGTGCTTCGATCGCGGAGTAAGTTCATGATTTCGTATCAGAACAACGCGGCCATCTTCACCGTCAAATGCGGCCATTCCATCGTGCGCTCCCGGTACGGGCAGACCGTCGGCCATCAAGTCACCACGTCTCGAAATGACGGTGTAGGAGAAACCGGTTGGCAGATCCAGGATCCGGTCAGGATCGACATTCAACATTCCCAGGTGCATTTTTCCGGACGGATCGCCGTAGGCGAAGGCAGGAGCGACTGTGGCGGCTGCGATGCTCTGCAAGAAGTGGCGGCGATTAATCATGCGGAAAGTCCCTTTCAATTAACTCAGATAGCCTAACGGTCGAATATTACGAACTGAATACATAGAAGACCATAACAATGCACAGAAATACCCCAGCTGTGCAATAATCCCGCGCATGCTGAGAAGAACGAAGATCGTCGCGACGCTGGGTCCAGCGTCGGATGACAAGAAAACACTGTGCGACATGATCGACGCCGGCCTGGATGTTGCACGCCTCAATTTTTCACACGGCGATGCGGCTGACCACAAACGCCGGGCCGAGCTGCTGCGGGCAGCAGCAGAATCCTCTGGTCGGGAAGTCGGCATCATGGGTGATCTGCAGGGGCCGAAGATTCGCATTCGTTGCTTCGAGGATCACAGTGTTGCGCTCGAAGATGGCGCACGGTTTTTCCTCGATAGCACCCTCGGTGCCACGGACGGTAATCAGGAGGGCGTTGGTGTCGCGCTCGACACGCTGCACACAGATGTATCGAGCGGCGATATTCTGTTGCTTAACGATGGTCTCATTACACTTGAGGTCGATAGCATCGACGGTACGCGCATCTATACGACGATAGTGAATGGCGGCATTCTATCCGACCACAAAGGAATCAACCTCAAGGGTGGCGGTCTGTCGGCCGCGGCATTAACGGACATCGACAAGGAAAATATCAAGCTGGCCGCAGACATGGATCTGGATTTTCTGGCCGTTTCCTTTGTACGCACCGGCGAAGATGTTGCAGAGGCGCGGCGCTTGCAGCGAGAGGCAGGCGGGCATGCGCTTATTGTTGCCAAGATTGAACGTACCGAAGCCGTGACCAACATCGACCCCATCATCGAGGCCGCCGATGTCATCATGGTGGCACGCGGTGATCTTGGCGTTGAAATGGGCTATGCCGAGCTCACGGGCATTCAAAAGAAACTGATTCGAAAAACCCGCAAGGCCCACAAGATAGTCATTACTGCGACGCAGATGATGGAATCGATGATTCACAACCCGATTCCGACGCGCGCGGAAGTTTCGGACGTGTCGAACGCCGTGATGGATGGCACGGATGCACTCATGCTATCGGGGGAAACCGCTGTCGGCGCTTATCCGGCCGCTGCGATCAAGGAGATGGCAGAAATCGCTGTCGGTGCGGAAAAATACCCATTGCCGCTCGGCATGGCCAGCCACCGGATGGAAGATCACTTCAGTCTTGTCGACGAAGCCATCGCCATGGCGACCATGTATATGGCGAACCATATGTCGGTCAAAGCCATCATCGCCCTGACGGAATCCGGGTCCACGACTCGCTGGATGTCCCGTATTCGTTCGGACATCCCGATATACGCGTTTACCCCGCACGTCGCGACGAGCCGCCGGGTAGCGATGTACCGTGGCGTCTATCCCGTACCCTTCGAAATCGACATCAGCAACCCGCGGGGTTTGTACCAGGATATTTTCGATACGCTGCTTGCCAACAAGCTCGTGGAGATCGACGATCTGGCGATCCTGACGAAAGGTGATCTTGACGGCGTCTCCGGAAGCACCAACTCGATGACTGTCATAAAAATAAAAGCCAGCGCATGAAAAAGTTCCTATGGCGCCTGTTTGCGGGCGCAAGCATTCTACTTTTGCTTGTTGTCGTGCTGGGCTGGCTCGGATTGCGCGCAAGCCTCCCCGAATTGGATGGGGAAATATACGCGCCCGGATTAAGTGGCGTCGCGACGATCCAGCGAGATGCGGCCGGTACCCCCGCGATAACCGCGAGTAACCGGCTCGATCTGGCATTTGCGACCGGTTATGCGCATGCCCAGGACCGGTATTTCCAGATGGACCTGATTCGCCGCAAGGCCGCGGGCGAGCTTGCTGAGATCGTGGGTTCAGTTGCGCTCAATTCGGATAAGTCGTATCGATTCCATCGCTTTCGCGCCCGGGCCAGGGCGGTGGTGGCTGCGGCACCCGATGCGGACAAAGAACTGCTGCAGCGTTATGCCGATGGCGTCAATGCGGGGCGTCAGTCACTCGACGCCAAGCCGTTCGAGTACTTCGTCCTCGGCGTTGAGCCGCAACCCTGGCGGCCGGAGGATTCGATTCTCGTTGTATACGCGATGTTCGCGGATCTCAATGATTCGCGAGCGAGCAAGGAAGTGCGGCGTGGATTTGCGCACAAGGTATTGCCTGAAGACGTTTATGCCTGGATGTATCCGGACGGTACACCCTGGGATGCACCGCTAATGGGCGAACCCCGCGGCGTCGCGGCTATTCCGTCGGCCGATATTATTTCCTTGCGTGACGTTGAAGACGCGGCTCCACCCGCCAATGAACGAGGGCGTTACCCGTTACGGGGCAGCAACAACTGGGCCGTCTCCGGTGCGCTTACAAAAAGCGGCCGGGCGATCGTGGCAAACGATATGCACCTCAGGCTCGTTACGCCAAATATCTACTACCACGCCCGATTGCTTGTCGACGGTATTGATCATCGGGAGCTTACCGGTGTCACCATTCCCGGTACGCCGTTTGTTGTGGCGGGCAGTAATTCGAAGATCGCCTGGGGCTTTACGAATAGTTATGGCGACTACACCGATGCAGTTGTACTTCGACCTGGCGCGATAAAGGGTACTTACGCAACCCCGGATGGTGACCGGTCGTTTGACGTTTACAAAGAACTGATCAATATCAAGGACGATAAGCCAATTGAGTATGAAATTCGGGAAACGATCTGGGGGCCGGTCCGCGATGATGTCGAATACCCTGATGGCGAGGTCGCGGTAAGCTGGATCGCTCACAAGCTCGAAGCTGTCAACCTGAACATTTTACAACTCGAATCGGCTAAATCCGTGACCGAAGCACTCGATATTGCGAATACCATGGGCATGCCGCCACAAAATTTCGTGACCGGCGATGCGGATGGAAACATCGCCTGGACGATAGCCGGAAAAATTCCGAAGAAATCGGACTTCAACGCAATGCTGCCGGCAGACTGGAGCCACGAATACGGTTGGCAGGGCTGGGTTGCCGCCGCCGACTACCCAAGAATCGTCAACCCGGAAAGTGGCCGTATCTGGACGGCCAATGCACGAGTCACCGATGCCGAAGCGCTGCGGATCATCGGAGACGGTGGCTACGATCTCGGCGCAAGGGCGCGGCAAATCCGGGATGCTCTGTTCACGCGGAACGATTACATGCCCGTCGACATGCTGGCGATTCAATACGATGATCGTGCCCTGTTCCTCGCGCGCTGGCGAGATCTGTTGCTCGCAACGCTCAGCGATGAGCAGGTGGCCAAATCGGCGGAGTTAGCGGAGTACAGGCGGCTGGTGCAAGACTGGATTCCACGGGCGGTGCCGGAATCGGTTGGCTATCGATTGGTTCGGGCGTTTCGACTGGAAGTGGAGCGGCGGCTGTTTTACGCGCTGATGGCACCGGTCCGAGCGGAGTTCGGAAACGATATCGCTCTGCGAAAGAGCAATCAGTTTGAAGCGCCGCTGTGGTCGCTGCTTACGCAACGCCCAATGCATATGTTGCCGGCGGGTTACGAGGACTGGGACCAGTTTTTGCTTGCTGCCGTGCAGCAGAATATCGACTATTTCACGGAGAACTTCGAAGGTCCGCTGTCATCTCGTAGCTGGGGTGAGATCAATACGGCAGCCATCCGTCATCCGCTGAGCCGCAGTATTCCGGTTCTGGGCAGCTACCTGGATATGCCGGCGGATCCACTCAATGGCGACCTCGATATGCCAAAAGCACAAGGCCCGGCATTCGGCGCTTCGGAGCATTTCTCGGTCTCGCCAGGCGATGAGGCGCATAGTATTTTTAATATGCCAACCGGCGCGAGCGGACATCCGCTGTCTGTGTACTATCGTGCGGGGCATACTGACTGGGTCAGGGGCTTGCCGGGGCCGTTTTTGCCGGGGATAGCGGAACATACGCTGACGTTGACCCCCGACAGGCGGTAAGATGGTGTGTCCTGCGGGGCAGGGCGTCAGCACAGACCGGAAACCCAAATGTCAGACAACAGATTCAAAGGCACCAGCTCCTACATCGCAACCGATGACCTGAGTATGGCCGTCAACGCGGCAGTAACACTGCAGCGCCCGATACTCGTCAAAGGCGAGCCCGGTACGGGCAAGACCCAGCTCGCGATCGAGGTTGCGGCATCACTCGGGAAACCGCTGTACGAATGGCATATCAAGTCGACGACGAAAGCGCAGCAGGGCCTGTACGAGTATGACGCCGTGGCTCGCTTGCGCGATTCGCAGCTCGGTGACGACAAGGTTAAGGACATCTCGAACTACATTATGCCTGGCAAGATCTGGGAGGCGTTCGAGTCCGATGAGCAGCCAGTACTGCTGATCGATGAGATCGACAAAGCGGATATTGAATTTCCGAACGATCTGCTGCAGGAACTCGATCGCATGGAGTTCTATGTTTACGAAACAAAGAAACTTGTATCGGCCCGCCATCGCCCGATCATTGTCATTACCAGCAATAACGAAAAAGAACTGCCCGATGCATTCTTGCGCCGGTGCTTCTTTCACTATATCAAGTTTCCCGACGAGGAAACGATGGCACAAATTGTTGATGTGCATTTTCCCGAACTCAAGAAAGAACTGCTCACCGAAGCATTGAATGCATTTTACAAGGTACGCGATGTGCGGGGTCTGAAGAAAAAACCATCAACCTCTGAGCTGCTCGACTGGATCAAATTACTGTTGGCCGAAGACATTCCACTCAAAGCGCTACGCAGCGAAAACTCGCGCAGTGCCATCCCACCGCTATACGGTGCTTTGCTCAAGAACGAACAGGATGTCCACTTGTTTGAGCAGCTTGTGTTTCTCGACCGGCGCAGTAATCCTCAATAGCCGATATTTGTCTTTGTCGTGTTGATTCCGTTCTTTTACAGGCTTCGTGAAGGTGGCATGAAAACGTCGATCACGGAGTTGCTCACATTGCATGAAGCGATGCAAAGTGGCCTCGCCGGGCAAAGCGTCGACAATTTTTATTTTCTGGCTCGAACAACGCTTGTCAAGGACGAGGCGCAGCTGGATCTCTTCGATCGCATTTTCGGTGCCTACTTTAAAGGCGTCGATGACTCCTTATCCGATTTGACGCAGGACATTCCCCAAGAGTGGCTGCAACGTCAGGCGGAACTATCGTTATCGGATGAAGAGAAGAAATTGATCGAGTCCATGGGTGGATTCGAAGAGTTAATGAAAGCCTTGCGGGAACGGCTCGATGAACAGGATGAGCGTCACGAGGGCGGCAACAGGTGGATCGGCACAGCCGGGACATCGCCTTTTGGTGCTTATGGCTATAACCCGGAGGGCGTCCGTATCGGCCAGCAAGCTTCGCGAAATCGCAGTGCAATAAAGGTCTGGGACAAGCGTGAGTATCGTAATCTTGATGATTCTGTTGAGCTCGGAACACGCAACATCAAGGTCGCACTGCGCCGACTTCGAAAGTTTGCTCGAGAAGGTGCCGCAGATCAGCTGGACCTGAATGACACCATTGACAAGACTGCACGCAATGGCGGCATGCTGGATATCCGTATGGTTCCAGAGCGTCATAATGCGGTGAAAGTTTTGCTTTGCCTCGACATAGGCGGCTCAATGGACGATCACGTGCGCATTTGCGAGGAGACGTTTTCGGCCGCCCGCAGCGAATTCAAGCATCTCGAATATTTCTATTTTCACAACTTCGTTTACGAAAACATGTGGAAAGACAATCGCCGGCGGCAGTCAGAAAAGACGGCAACACTTGATATCACTCACAAGTACGCATCCGATTACAAGTTGATCTTTGTCGGTGACGCAACGATGAGTCCATACGAGATCGCGTATCCGGGGGGTAGTGTTGAGCACTGGAATGAAGAGCCTGGTTCGGTCTGGATCAAGCGCTTGCTGAAGACCTACCCAAAAGCGATCTGGTTGAATCCGGAACCGAAGGCGCGCTGGGACTACACACCATCTGTGAAACTGATCCGGGAGTTAATGGATGACCGCATGTACCCGTTGACGATTGCGGGGCTGGACGAAGGCATCAAGGCCCTGCGTTAGGAACCTGCGGCCAACTTCTTGAGATCTGCGAGGATTTCGACGGAGTGCCCATCCGGATTGACCTTGTCATAGTGCTTCACGATATTGCCGTCCGGGCCAATGATAAATGACTGTCTCTTCGCGACAGTCATGCCGAACATCTTCGTTTTCACGCCATAGGCAGTTGAGGTCGCACCTTCAGTATCGGCGAGCAGCGGAAATGGCAGGCTGTGATGCTTGGCAAATTTCTTGTGTGAGTCGACATCGTCGAGACTGATGCCCAGTATTTGCGCGTTCAGGTCACGAAACGCGAAAATATTGTCACGAAACTCACAGGCCTCGGTTGTACAGCCCGGCGTTTCGTCCTTTGGGTAGAAATACAGGACAACCCATTTACCGTGGTAGTCCTCCAGCGAGTGGAGCTGCCCCGTCTGATCAGCAAGCTCAAATTCGGGTGCGGGGGTTCCGACAAGCGGCTGATCATCGGCGAAACCGGTTAATGTAAACGACAATGAGGTGAAAATCGCGGCTAAAGTGAGGAGGGCAGTGGTAATAAAACGCTTCATGATCTGGGTCCATATCGATACAAGTGGCATGTCGCTTTATAATACGCTGCCCGGGAGAGATCTGTAATACTTTGAGCGGACCTTATGACCAATCAATCTGATTCGATACGAATCGCGCTGGTATTACCCGGTGGCGGGGCCCGTGGCGCGTTCCAGGTCGGTGTACTCAAGGCCCTGGTGGAAATCCTGCCAAAATCCAGCCCAAACCCGTTCCCCATCATCAGCGGAACATCCGCAGGTGCAGTGAATTCCGTGGTCCTGGCATCGAAAGCTGAGCGTTTTCGGTCCGCGGTCACCGAACTGGAGCTGGTCTGGGCCAATTTTCGCTGTCATCAGGTCTACAAAACCGATGATCACTATGCTCAGGAGCAGTTTGCACTGGTTGTCCTCGATCGTTTTAGGTGGCTGGCTCGTCGGAACACCCAAATCGTTGCTGAACAATGCGCCCTTGCGCGAACTCTTGAACAAAAATGTGCACTTCCCCCGGATCCAGCATGCTATCGACTGTGGCTATCTGCAGGCGGTCGCGGTTACGGCTGCCGGTTACGAATCTGCGCGATCGACGTCCTTTTTTGAAGGTAGCGCCGAGCTCTCAAGTTGGGGCCGGACGCGGCGCCTGGGTAAACGCGCAGAGCTGAATCTCGATCATGTGATGGCAAGTGTTGCCGTGCCGATGGTGTTTCCACCGCAACAAATCGGCAATGAGTACTTTGGTGATGGCGCAATGCGACAGGCGACACCGCTGAGTCCTGCGGTACACCTCGGTGCTGACCGGATTCTGGTCATCGGCATCCGCGACGAAACCGGTGAGAAAGAACCGACCAAACTCGGACCACTACCCAGTTTCGGTCAAATCGCGGGCTACATGCTCGACACGCTCTTCATGGACGGTTTGTACACAGACCTGGAGCGTATCACGCGGATCAACGAACTCATCGACTCGGTGCCGGAGCCGCAAAGACGAGGCACAATGGCCAAAGTAAGGCCTGTCGATACGATGCTGGTAGTGCCGAGCGAAGACCTGCGCGAGATCGCCACTCGACATCGGCAGGAATTGCCGTTCGCCATTCGCGCTTTGCTACGGGGGATTGGTGGCAAAGGCTCGGGCGAGAGCAAGTTGCTGAGCTTCCTGTTATTCGAAAAGGCCTTCACGCGTGAACTGATTACACTCGGTTACCGTGACGCGATGAAAGTAAAGGATGAATTACTCGATTTCGTCTCAGGCGCGGATGTTCCGCGATTGTTTGCACCGGACTGGATCAAGAAAGACCTGAGTTCGTTTCAGACGAATAACAACTAGCCACACCCGACGCAGCGAGTCTCACGCGCGACATAAGGGCGCTGTCACCTTATCTCTCTACAAGAGTAACGTGGCTCCGAGTCCCAGGAAGGCCGCGTACCCGATGACATCGGTTACCGTCGTCAGTACGACGCCACCGGCAAGTGCCGGATCCACGTTGAGGCGCTTTAATACCAGCGGGATGCTGAAGCCGGCCAGTGCCGCGACGAACAGGTTGATGATCATCGCTGCGCCGATAATTCCGCCGATCCGCCACTCGTCAAACCACATGAGCGTAAAAAGGGAAACGATAATTACCCAGCCGACACCGTTCAGAACACCAACCAGTAACTCTTTTCTCATGATTCCACTCACGTTGTCCCTGTTTATTTGTCCGAGAGCGATTGCGCGAGTGATGATTGTCAACGACTGGGTGCCTGCAACACCACCCATGCTGGGCACAACGGGCATCAACACAGCCAGCAGCACGATTTTGTCAACGGTCGTCTGAAACATATCGACAACCGCTGCGGCCAGGAAAGCCGTACAAAGATTGACGCCCAGCCAAAGAGCACGACGGCCCGCGCTCTTGAATACTGGCGCGAACATATCATCCTCTTCGTCAAGACCCGCGGCACTCATCAAAGAGTGCTCAGCTTCATCGCGGATAACATCGACGACGTCATCAACCGTGATTCGACCAAGGACCCGAAAGTCATCATCGACGACGGGCGCCGACAACAGGTCCCGGTTTTCAAATTCCCAGACAACCTGGGTGGACGGTGTCTGTGCCGGGATCGGCGTTATTTCCGTCGACATGACGTTTGCCACCATTTCGTCGGGATCGCCGGTTAGCAATTTTGACAGGAATAGCGAGCCTATGTAGCCGTTATCCCGGCTGACTACAAAAATTGAATCCGTGCCATCCGGAATCTCGCCGACGAAGCGCAGGTAGCGTGAAACGACCTCGAGAGTAACGTCGGGGCGTACAGTCACGATGTCGACGTTCATCAGACCGCCGGCGCTTTCTTCATCGTAGGCGAGAACCTGCTGCACGCGTTCATGGTCCTGCTTGTCGAGAGATTGCAGGACCTCTTGAGTTACAGCTTCCGGCAGGTCGACCAGTAAGTCGGCGAGATCATCGACTTCCATGCCTTCAGCGGCGGCTATCAGGTCCGCGGTCTGCATGCCTTCGATCAGGCCGTCACGCACCTCATCGGATACCTCAACGAGAACATCGCCGTCAATATCGGAGTCAACAAGTTCCCAGAGCATCGCGCGTTTCTTGCGCGGCAGCGACTCCAGTAGCCGGGCCACCTCCGATGGGTACAGGCTGTTGACCATGACCCGGGCCGAACGCATACGACCGCCGTCCAGCAGCTGGCGCAGTTTGTCGTGGTTGTCCTTTGTTTGCTCACGCGGGTCCATGCCAGCGGAGTTTAGCAGCTTAGTCCGGATTGAGATGACGCCGTGAGATGTTATTGTGGCGAGTGAGTACCGGTGCGTGGTGTTTGCGCAGCGACGCCGCAAGTTTTTCGGTCATATGAACTGAGCGGTGCTGGCCACCCGTGCAACCGATCGCGATCGTCAGATAGCCACGTTGTGCATCTTCGAATCTGGGAATCCAATTCTCGAGGAATCCAAGGATATCGCCGTACATGGCCGAAAAAGCCTCCGCGGCATCCAGGAATTCAATGACCTCACTGTCAAGTCCCGTCAGGCCGCGAAGGTCAACTGACCAGTAGGGGTTTGGCAGACAGCGCATGTCAAAAACGAAGTCCGCATCCGCCGGAATGCGATGCTTGAATCCAAATGACTCAATCAGTACGGACAGGGAATCCGATTTCCGACGGTCGACGCGCTCACGGATGGCATCCGCCAGTTCATAAATGCTGGTCCGCGAAGTATCGATGACCAGATCAGCCGCATTGTTGATGTGCGTGAGAATGCCCCGCTCGGTGGCAATCGCCTTTCTGAGTTCCGCACCGTGCTTCGCAAGTGGGTGTCGGCGTCGGGTTTCGCTGTAACGTTGCAGCAGGACTTCATCGCTTGCGTGGAGAAAGATGATGTCCGTATGGACTCCCTGTTCATGCAGGTCGTCGATCAATCCGGGCAGCGCTTCAAGGTCTTTAGGCGGGTTGCGTGCGTCGACACCGACAGCCAGTAATTCGGTCGTGAGCCCTTCCCCGGCATTGACTTCGTGAACCGCGGGCTTAAGCAGCGCGGCCGGGATATTATCGATGCAGTAATAGCCGAGGTCTTCAAGAACATGTAAGGCAATCGACTTGCCGGACCCTGACAGGCCGCTGACAATAATGAGTCGAAGTTCTCTGGACATCACGGCTGCAGTGGCGAAACTGCGAAGATCAGGATCCCTGCGCTGCGAGCAACTGGTTTGGCGCGACAAGCGCCGCGCCATTGAGCAACGCATCGTACAAGTCACTGCTCGACGTCATGCCGCGCAATCGGGAGCGCAAGCCTTCATCGGCGAGGACCCGAGTAATTATTTTGATATCCGCATAGTCACTGTCATCGAGTTTGCTCGGCAGCATCATGCCAAATATCAGGTCAACGGGTTCGCCGTCAACCGCATCGAAATCGACCGGCTCAGACAGCTTAATCAATGCGGCATTGCTGGCGCTGATACCATCGACGCGGCAGTGCGGGAATGCGACGCCTTTGTCCAGACCAGTGCAGCCAAGGCGCTCGCGCTCATTCAGACTACGGAAAATGACATCACTGGCGATTTCCGGATTGGAACGAACCAGCAATTCGCTCAGGATTTCGAGGCAGTGCTTCTTGCTTCGGGCACTTGCGTTACACAGTACCGCATCGGGCTTAATGATTTCTTCAAGCAGCATAGGGAGTCGATTTTCGTAGCAACAATCCGTACAGCCGTCTGACCGCACAAGTTGCGTGCGGGCTCAGGCGTACCTGGCCTTTTGTTTGTCTCTGGCGTGGTGATCGACGAGCTTTTCTTTGTATTTTCTGACTCGCCTTTCAAGTTTGTCCACGAGACCATCGATCGCGGCGTACATGTCCTCTTCGGTGTGATCGGCGTAGATCGTATCACCATTTACGCGAACAGTTGCCTCTGCCTTGTGGCGGAGTTTTTCGACTGTCAGGATACAATTTACGTCAGACAAGAGGTCAAAATGACTGGCTGTTTTTCGGACCTTGGATTCGACATATTCTCTCAGAGAATCAGTGACTTCGATGTGATGGCCTGAAACATTCAATTGCATAGCTGTCTCCAGTGTTAGTTATTTGGCGGGCCTTACGGGATCAGGATAGCAGTCTGATTGTTCTCCTTTATCGTGTTTCATACTTACTTGTCTTACCTTGCCTCGCGATTCCTGCGGTCGCTCGACGAGGGAATATTCATGGCTTCACGGTACTTCGCGACAGTTCTTCTGGCAACCGAAATACCTTCGTTTTTCAGCAAGGTCGTGATCTTACTGTCGCTGAGTGGTTTGGTCGTGTTCTCGGCACCGATCAACTTACGGATCTTTGCGCGCACCGATGTTGATGACTGATCTTCTCCATCGATCGATGAGAGGTGACTGGAGAAAAAATATTTGAATTCGAAGACGCCCCGTGGCGTGTGCATGTATTTATTGGTAGTTACACGTGAAATCGTTGATTCATGCATACCGATTTCGTCAGCGACGTCCCTCAAGACCATTGGCTTCATTGCTTCGTCGCCGTGTTCGAGGAAGCTGACTTGCCGCGTCACGATACTGGTAGCGACCTTCAGCAGCGTTTCATTGCGAATCTCCAGGCTGCGAATGAGCCAGCGCGCCTCCTGCAATTGGGTTTTCAACACTGCGTGCTCGCCACTGCCGCGCAGCAGCCTCGCGTATTGCTGGTTGACCGAGAGTCTTGGCACACCGGTGGGGCTAATTTCCACTTGCCAGCGATTGTCTACTTTGCGTACGAAGACATCCGGGATGACATATTGAGCGGCAGCCGGGCTTACCGCGAGACCAGGTTTCGGGTTGCAGGCACGGACCAGAGCCAGTGCTTCATGAAGGTTGTCTTCGGAGATTCTGAGTCCGCGTCGTAACTCACCATAGTCGCGACTGGCGACGAGGTCGAGGTGGTCGGCGGCGATATCGAGAGCAAGCTCACGCCCGGGGGTCTCGGAATCGAGCTGCTCGACTTGCCGGATTACGCACTCCGACAGTGTTCGTGCTCCGACGCCAACAGGATCCAGTCGTTGTATTTTCAGCAGTGCTTTTTCGGCTTCGATGGTGGTGACCGGAGGCTCTTCGTCCAGACCGCTGATGATTTCATCAATATCGGAACTCAGATACCCGTCATCATTAATGGAATCGACCAATGCTTCACCGATGAGCGCTTCGCGCACTGTGAAGTTTTCCATTTCCAGTTGCCAGTAGAGATGTTCGTGCAGCGTTTCGCCCGATTCATCCGCAAACTCTGTGATCGGGCGACCCTCACCATTCCAGCCGCCGTCCTGTGATCGCTCAGCGGCGCGTGTCTGCCAAAGCTCGTCAGCCTTGATGGTTTCGACCTCTGCTGTTGATTCGGCGCTGGTACTCGGGACGTCGGGGAGATCTTCCATCTCGAGCATGATGTTTTCTTCGAGCGCTTCCTGAATTTGTGCGTTCAAATCAAGGACAGGTAGCTGCAACAAGCGGATGGCCTGTTGTAGCTGTGGCGTCATAGTTAATGACTGACCGAGTTTTAGCTGCAGCGAAGGTTTTAACATTTATACTGAATACTCTTTGGGCAGAATTCTCTTGTACAAGCCTCTCACGAGCACAAAGTTTGCCTCAAAGTTTGAACTCCTGTCCGAGATACACTTCTCGAACGTGTTGGTTCTCCAGAATTTCTTCAGGTGAACCGGTTGCGATCAAGCTGCCATCACTCAATATATAAGCATGGCCACAAATACCGAGCGTTTCCCGAACATTGTGGTCAGTAATCAGGACGCCGATGCCGCGTTCGCATAAGTGCCTGATAATACGTTGAATATCGAGTACCGATATTGGATCGACACCCGCGAAGGGTTCGTCAAGCAATACAAACTTGGGATCTGCTGCCAACGCCCGGGCGATTTCTACGCGGCGGCGTTCGCCACCGGAAAGGCTGATACCGAGGCTTGTGCGCACATGTCCGACGTGCAATTCGTCCAGAAGGTTCTCAAGCTCCTGTTCACGGCCGGCTCGATCCAGATCCTGGCGATTCTCCAGAATGGCAAGTATATTTTGTTCGACGGTGAGCTTGCGGAAAATCGAGGCCTCCTGCGGCAAATAGCCCAAGCCAAGTTTGGAGCGCTCATGCATGGGCTTGGCCGTGAGATCCTGACCATCCAACAGAATATTTCCGCTGTCCGACGCGATCAGGCCAACGATCATATAAAATGCTGTCGTTTTTCCGGCTCCGTTGGGGCCCAAGAGTCCTACAACCTCACCACTCTTGATTTCCAGTGACAGGCTTTTTACGACCTTGCGTGACTTGTAGCTCTTGGAAATGTCCTGAACGCTGAGAATACTCATTGATTCTCATCTTCCTCCGGCGAGTCCCCGCTTGATTCACCGCTGCTGGGCGTATAGGTAATTCTTACGCGATCATCCTCAGCTCCGGATGAGTCGGCTTTAATGCGGCGTTCGTTTATATTGTAGACAAGGTAATTCGAGGAAATCTGATTGCCGCTCTCGGTGATTGTTGCGTGCTCTGAAAATTCGATGATACCCGCCGTCACATCGTAGTTGAGTCTTCCAGCTACAGCGTAGGTGACATCGTCCGCCGCCGTGCGTTTCATTTCAAAGGATGCGGGCGAACCGGTGACGACCGCCGCAGTCAGTACACTACCGTCAAAGTGCAACTGGGCAGAGTCACATTCAATGTGACCATTGTTCAGATCGATAACGACATTGCCGTTAAATCGCCATGTGCTGTCGGTCTGCTCGCGAGTCGTCGCGCGTCCCTCATCGGCCTCAAGAGAAATATCACCTTGTGAAAACTGCAAACCGGTATATATGATGGTCGACGTTTTGCCATCGAACGCCATCGTCTCGGAATCGATAGTCCAGGGTAATCGATCCAGATCCACTACTTGCGCGACACCCGCAGCAGGCAACAAGACTATTGCGATCGCGAACCGGGACATGAGGATACGAATAGTCATTTTCATCCTAAGGTACGATTTTGCCGCGTACATTGGATTTGAGTTCAATTCTGTCATCGTGGAGTGATGCTAGCATGCCCGTTGCCGTAACGCTGCGAGAGCCGAAGCGGATTTGCACTCGTTTATTGGTCTCCGCGATAAAGTTCCGGGCATCAAGTTCGAGGAACTGCGTTCGAATCTCCGTAACGTCTTGCGCCGAATTACCAGCGTTGATAATTTGCACGTGGCCGCGCAGGGTCATCGTCGGGATTCCGTCCCGCAACGTGGCCGCATCGGCATTCACGACCCAGGGGACATCGCTATTCGGAGAGTAGCGGATTCGTACACCGCTGAATTCAATGCTCTTATCTTCCTGTTGCTCGGCGCGTTCGGCCTGTACTTCATAAAGCAAGTTGCCATCCTCACCCGTGCCCAGGATGCGCGCCTGATTCAGGTAGTAGCCGTGATGCGCCGAATCGTAAGGCTTGACGGCAGCATCATCGGGGATAAAGGAGCGTGCCAGGTACCAGCTACCGATCGCGCCGGCAGACAGTAAAATGATGAAAGTGATCGTGCGGGGGCTCATTATATCTATTGACTTTGTGCACTGAGAATCAGTTCACAAATTTCCCGAACGGCGCCGCTGCCGCCAGCGGCCGATGTCGAATAATCGCATTGCTCATGCAGGGCCGGAGCTGCATTTGCGACCGCTATGGCATAGCCGACGTGATTGAGCAGCGGCAGATCCGGAATATCATCTCCGACATACATACATTCGGCGGCCGAAATATTGAGCGTGGCGATTATCTCGTCGAGTGCGGCAACCTTATTGGCACAGCCCTGAACCACGTGCGGGACACCGAGTTCCATCATTCGCCTTTCGACGGCCCCGGATTTGCGGCCACTGATGACGGCGACGGCGATTCCGGCGTTGATTAGCTGCCTGATGCCATACCCGTCCTGAGTATGAAACGCCTTTGACTCGATACCTTCGTCGGATAAATAGAATCGTCCGTCCGTTAGAACGCCATCGACATCAAATGCGACCAGTCGAATGCCGCCCAAATTTTCACTGCTCACATCAGACCCTCGCGAAACAGGTCGTGAATATTTAGCGCACCGACCAGTTTGTCGTTCTCATCAGTTACCAGTAGCGAAGTAATCTTATTTTCTTCGAGGATACGTAACGCCTCTGCGGCAAGGACATCGGCCGATGTCGTCTTGCAATCGCTATGCATAACGTCCCTGATTCTTGTTTCGTGTATATCTGCCCCACTGTCGAGTGTCCGGCGCAAATCGCCATCCGTGAAAATACCTTCAATCGTCCTGTCATTTGCGATTATTGCGGTCATTCCCAGGCCTTTATCGGTCATTTCCATCAACCCGTCGCGTAAGCGGACGTCGGCTTGTACTGCAGGGATCCGGTCACCACTGCGCATAACATCAGAGACACGCAATAACAGGCGCTTGCCGAGAGAACCGCTGGGGTGCGAACGCGCGAAATCTTCCGCTGTAAATCCACGCATCTTCAGAAGCGCCACAGCCAACGCGTCGCCCATGGCAAGCGTGGCGGTGGTGCTCGCCGTCGGTGCGAGATTTAGCGGGCAGGCCTCTTCATCGACGCTGACATCGAGGTGAACGTCGGCGGCCTGCGCCATGGTCGAGTTGGGATTGCCCGTAATTGACAGCAGCTTGGCGCCCATACGTTTGACGACCGGCAAGATGGTTACCACTTCGGTCGTTTCACCAGAGTAAGAAATGGCGAGCAGCAAGTCCTGGCTGGTAATCATGCCCAAATCGCCGTGGCTCGCTTCTGCGGGGTGCATGAAGAAAGCTGGCGTGCCGGTCGATGCCAGTGTTGCCGCTATCTTGTTGCTGACGTGGCCGGATTTGCCCATACCGCTTACCACGATGCGGCCGGGTGTCCGCAGGCAAATCTCACAGGCTGCAATGAAATCCTCGTTGAGACGTCCACGCAGCGCGTCGACGGCACGGGACTCTATAGCGAGTACTTTGCCCGCCAGTTTGAGTAGATCGTCGTTTGTCAGCTTGTCAGGCAAGCGAGGCTCTCATCAGTATTTGAAGACCCCATTCTAACTGTTTTGGGCTATATGTTTTGGGCTACAACATACGCGGTGTACGCCGTGTAGGCGGCCAACAGGGCTATGCCCTCCATTCTTGATAGCATTGCTTTGCCATCATAGTCATAGGTCATTGCGAACAATACGAGGGTGAAGGCGACCATGACAAAAATATGCAGTGACAGCACGCTGGGAGCGACGGTTGCTGGCTGGATGGTTGCGGCAATGCCGATTACTGCCAGCAGGTTGAATATATTCGAGCCGACGATATTACCGATGGCGAGGCCATACTCGCCTCTGAGCGCACTGACCAGCGAAACGGCCAGTTCTGGCACGCTGGTGCCAAATGCGACCAGCGTGATGCCGATAACGACTTCACTGACACCGAGCGACTCGGCGATGCCAATCGAGCCGTTTACAAGCCATTCAGCGCCGATAAGCAAGGCTCCCAGTCCAATACACAACCAGACCATAGCCATTGTTGTAGTGACGTCTTTGGGGATTTCGGCTTCGTAGTCCATCTTGATCGGATCATTTTCCGACGACCGGATGCCCAGTCGTATGAACCAGATAATGATAATGGCCAGTCCGGTCAACATGACTATCCCGTCCGGGCGGCTCAGGCGAGTGTCGAGGAAAAGAGCAACCGTCAACAGCGATACAGCTAAGAGAGCAGGCATCTCACGCCGCAACGTCGCAGATTCCAGAGGGATGGGCCGGATTACAGCGGTTACGCCGAGGACAAGACCGATATTGACAATATTGGAGCCAATCGCGTTGCCGATTGCAAGCCCGGGCTCGCCGTGGGCGGCAGCGCGGACCGCAACGAGAATTTCAGGCGCCGAGGTCGCAAATGCGACAATCGTCAGTCCGATCAGCAAGGGTGCAACGCCCAGATTGTGAGCTGCTGCGGCGGCGCCATGTACAAAGCGGTCGGCTCCCCAGATCAGAAGCACAAGACCGCCAACTAACAGGCCAACGTCCGTGTAAACAATACTGCCAAACATAAGCTACCGTATTCATAGAAATGCGATGGTCGAAAATGGAACTCCAGCACCGTGTGGAGCATCGCGGGCCGGCTATAATACACAAACCCGGCCGGGCGGTGGGAAGGAGTATGCTTTGCAGGTACAGTGTGCGGCCCGAAACGGGTAGCAGAGACGATTAGTGAGCTTCACATTATGGAACCATCAGAGATACGCCAATTGATCGAGGCCGGGTTCGATGCCGCCGTGGTCAAGGTAGAGAGCGACGACAACACTCATTACGGAGCCCTGGTTATTGCCACCGAATTCGCCGGCAAACGACCGCTTGCGCGCCACCAAATGGTCTACAAGTGCCTCGGTACACTCGTTGGCAACGAACTTCACGCACTTTCCATAACGGCGCTGACGCCCGAAGAATGGCGTGAACAAAGCGGGGAAAGCGGATGATCCCCGCTAAATCTTTGAAATTCGACACAGGGCCGCCGAGCGGGAGACTGTTTACTGGAATGGCTCGCTGCGCTGCGCTTTATTTCCTGTAAACAGTCTCCCGCTCGACGTCCTTTTAACGATCGTCGACCGATTTAGCGGGGATCATCCGGTCGTTCAACGGCGGTCACGGTTGTACTGAAACGTTGCCCATCCCGCAGAGCTTCGACGTCAACAGTGTCGCCCGGGCGGGTGCTGGCGGAGATCAGCAAGGCCTGGCGCTGTGAATATACGGGCTCACCGTTGAGTTCCAGTATGACATCACCAACGCGCAAGTCGGCCGCCGCGGCCGGTCCGCCGTCGTAGACCTCGGTCAGCAGGATTCCGTTGCCACCTTCAATACCCATGGCCAGACGCTCCGAATTCGTCAGGTCATCGGGCAGGAGCCCCATGTAACCACGGACCACACGGCCGTTTTTCTTTATTTGATCAACCACGCCGCGCACCAGATCGACTGGGATGGCAAATCCGATACCTTCTGTCCCGGGGTCCTGCGCGAGCACGGCCGTATTAATTCCGACAAGCTCACCGCGGCTGTTGATCAGCGCGCCACCCGAATTACCGGCATTGATTGCGGCATCCGTTTGGATGAAGTTTTCGAAAGTGACGAGATTCAGCAGGCCACGCCCCGTGGCGCTGACAATACCCTGGGTAACCGACGTCGTCAGACCATAAGGATTGCCGATCGCGAGCACTATGTCGCCAATACGCAGATTATCAGATCTGCCAACATGTATGGCTGGAAGGTCTCGAAGCTCAACTTTCAGGAGGGCCAGGTCCGTTTCTGCATCGACACCCACGATTGCAGGTTCAGTAATGCGCCCGTCGCTCAGCTGCAAGCGTATCTCTGCCGCTGTTGCAACAACGTGATAATTCGTGACCAAATATCCCGCAGGGTCAATGATGACGGCCGACGCGAAGCTTGTTTCAACCCGAAATCTGGCCCGAGCGGTGTCAGACCCGGTATCTTGCACCAGGCGCTTGGTATAGATGTTGGCTACGGAGGCAGAGCTCAGGTCAACGGCATCGGCGAAGCTTGCCGGCTTAATGCCGGCAGCAATGCCTGGCATCAGGTCCGGACGGACGAGTACGACAACAAATGCAACCGCCAGACCAACGACGATCGACTGCAGGAGGAATATGATTATCGACTTCGATCTGGCCAAGCGATGTTCCCGTAATATTGATCAGACCCTACATAGTGATAGTGGCTGGCCAATTTCGATTGGCCCCGTGTATAATGCGCCGTGGTTCCGCATCGAGATCCGGGGCAATCGTTATCCTGACGGCAAACCGGGTCTGCTGCAAATCTACCAGTATCGATATTTAGCAACAATGCGCGATAATAAAGAGGCCGCCAAAAGAGCGGCGTATGGGAGTGCCCGATGACCGAAGACGACCTTGATCGCAACAGGCGTCATTTTCTTGCCATAGCAACAGCCGTCACTGGCGCCGCTGGCGTTGTGGCTGTTGCTGTTCCTTTCCTGTCATCACTCAAGCCGAGCGCTCGAGCGCAGGCGCTGGGTGCGCCGGTTGAAGTGCCCATAGGGTCCCTGCAGCCAGGCGAGATGATTCGCACACTGTGGCGCGGCAAACTGATATTTGTCTTGCGGCGTACCGGTGTGATGTTGTCGCACCTGCAAAACCACCGGGACAAGCTCAGGGATCCGGATTCGGAGGTGGTTGATCAGCAACCCGAGTATGCAGTCAACGAGACTCGTTCGGTCCGGCCCGAGTACCTGGTCGTTGAAGGATCGTGCACCCACCTGGGTTGTGCGCCGCTTGATCAGTTTGAAATCCGGCCCGCAGACGCTTGGGACGGCGGCTTTTTCTGTCCATGTCACGGCTCCAAGTTCGATCTGGCGGGTCGCGTCTCCAAGGGCGTACCGGCGCCGACCAATTTACGGGTTCCACCGTACCGGTTTGTCAGGGACGACCTGATTTTGATCGGCCAGGATACGGGAGCAGCATAATGGCAAGAATCGAAGCAGAAGTCGGCAAGCCACAAGGCGGATTCATGAAGTGGATCGACGATCGTTTCCCATTTACGGAAACGATGAAGTATCACGCCACTGAATACTATGCATCCAAGAATTTCAACGTCTGGTATGTGTTCGGCGTATTGGCATTCGTCGTACTGTTCATCCAGCTGTTTACCGGTATTTTTCTGACGATGAATTACAAACCGTCGGCGACGGAGGCCTTCGCAGCGGTTGAATACATCATGCGCGATGTGGAATGGGGCTGGTTGATTCGCTACATGCATTCAACCGGTGCGTCGTTCTTCTTTATTGTTGTATACCTGCATATGTTTCGCGCAATGCTGTACGGCTCGTACAAGAAGCCGCGGGAGCTCATCTGGATTATCGGCATGCTGATATTCCTGGTGCTAATGGCCGAAGCATTCGCGGGCTATCTGCTGCCCTGGGGTCAAATGTCCTATTGGGGTGCCCAGGTAATTATCTCGCTATTTGGCGCGATACCCTGGGTGGGTGATGCGCTCGTCGAAATAATTCGCGGTGACTATTCAATTTCGGACATCACACTTAATCGCTTTTTCGCCCTGCACGTTATTGCCCTGCCGCTGGCGCTGATCGGTCTCATCTTTGTGCATATCGTGGCATTGCATCAGGTCGGATCGAACAATCCGGATGGCGTTGAGATCAAGGAACACAAAGGTTCGGACGGTGTACCCCTGGACGGCGTCGCCTTCCACCCGTATCACACGGCGAAAGACCTGGTGGCCATAATCGTGTTCCTGATCATATTCAGCGCGGTCGTGTTTTTCGCGCCGGACATGGGTGGTTACTTCCTGGAACATTTTAATTTCGAGCCAGCGAACATGACCGCGACGCCTGCACACATCGCACCGGTATGGTATTTCACGCCGTTTTACGCGATTTTGCGCGCGGTACCCGACAAGTTGTGGGGTTTTATCCTGTTCGGACTGGCGGTCATGTTGCCACTATTCCTGCCCTGGCTCGATCGCGCACGAGTGAAATCAATTCGCTATCGCGGCTGGATTTACAAGTCCGCTTTGTCGATATTTGTTGTAACGTTCCTGGGGCTGGGCTGGTTAGGTACGATGCCAGCGGCGCCGGTATACGTTCTGGCGGCACGGATTTTTGCGGCCATCTATTTCGCATTCTTCATTTTGATGCCGTATTACACGGCGATCGACAAGACGAAGCCCGTTCCAGAGAGGGTTGTCTACCATGGTTAAGTTGAATCGAACGGCTGGTCTGGCCAGGTTGTTCATACTGGGCGTATGTTTCGTGGCGACGCAGGGCTTTGCGTCCGGGGGCGAGGAAAAGCTGGCGCCAGCTGATATTGATCCGGACAATATCAAGTCACTGCAACGTGGCGCGGCGAACTTTATGAATTATTGCTCCGGTTGCCATTCGGCCCAATACGTTCGTTACAAGACGATTGGCAAAGATCTCAACCTGAGTGACGAGTTGCTGGTCGAAAACCTGATGTTCAACGCCAAAAAAACGCTTGAGACCATCCAGGCGTCGATGCCCGCGGACGATGCGAAGCGCTGGTATGGAACGGCACCACCCGACCTTTCACTGATGGCGCGCGCCAAAGGTGCCGATCATATCTATAACTTCCTGAAGGGGTTCTACGTCGATGCAGACAGTCCAACCGGCGTAGACAACCTGGTAATGCCGGGCGTCAGCATGCCACACGTGCTCTGGGAGTTGCAGGGCTATCAGACAGCACATTTTACCGAGCATAAAAACGAAGATGGGTCGGTGACGACGACATTTGACGGCTTTGAGCAGGTAACGCCAGGCAAGCTGGACTCTGAGGATTACGACAATTTCGTACGCGACACTGTCAATTTCCTTGCCTATATCGCTGAACCCGTTCGCAACTTCCGTATGGTTCTGGGCAAGTGGGTCATCATGTATCTCATCTTCTTTTTGATCATCGCCCGGATGCTTAAGAAGCAAATTTGGAAGGACGTAAAATAATGGCAGTAGTAGCCAATCGGCGTTCAGTAATGACGCTGTTCTCGCGACCGACTGATATTCACAGTCATCGCGCTCGGCTGGTACTTGCCGAAAAGAACATTAATATCGAGATCTCAAATGTTGCGGGTCCGGATTTGCCTGAGGATTTGATGGATTTGAATCCCTATCATTCAGTTCCGACGCTCGTGGATCGCGATCTAACGCTGTATGACTCACGTGTGATCATAGAGTATCTCGATGAGCGTTTTCCTCATCCACCGCTAATGCCCGTCGACCCTGTTACGCGGGCGCAATTCCGGCTGGCGCTATTTCGAATTGAAACAGACTGGTATTCGATAGCCGAAGAGGCCGAATCCAGCGTCGATGGCAAGTTGGGTACGAAGTCTCGCAAGTTGTTGCGTGAGAGCATTTTGCAGGGCACTGAGTTGTTCGGTGCCCGTACTTATTTCCTGAGTGACGAATTCTCGCTCGTCGACTGCACGATTGCGCCTCTGCTTTGGCGTTTGTCCGTATACGGCATCGACCTCGGTAAAGATGCTGAGAAGATTGAGGAGTATATGGACCGGGTGTTTGCTCGGCGATCGTTTCAGCAAAGCCTTACCGAGCTGGAGCAAGAGATGCGACTTTAGTCTATCGTTGCTGGTCCGCGCGTTAAGTTAACTTAAAGAGCAATCGACACAATCAATGTTAAGATTGTGGTCCCGGCCAAGAGAATAAGAAACACAGTGACGCATCGCAGCCGCTCAAAACGTCCCTACCTGATCCGTGCCATGCACGAGTGGATGGGCGACAACTCGCACACACCTCATATCGTTGTTGATACCTCGATTGACGGGGTTAATGTGCCGGACGAGCACATCAAAGATGGCAAGATTATCCTCAATGTCAGCGACACCGCCGCACACAATCTGAAACTGACTAACGACGCGGTGAGCTTTCGTGCACGCTTTGGTGGTGTTCCGTTCGACGTGTGGGTACCGATGCAGTCAGTACTCGGTATTTATGCCCGCGAAACCGGGCAGGGCATGATCTTCTCGCACGATGCGGAACCCGCAGAACGCATCGAGCCGCCCGAACTCCAAACTGATGCCGACGAGACGCGCTCGCGACCCCACCTCACGATAGTCAAATAGCAGGAGCGCGCCTCGCGCGCTCCTACGAGTCGCCCAACAGTGTCGCGTCAATCAAATCACACAGGCAGTGGATGACAAGCAGGTGCACTTCCTGGATACGTGCCGTACGCGTCGCGGGTACACGGATCTCGACATCACCAGACTCAAGAATATCTGCCATTCGGCCGCCGTCACGGCCGCATAGGGCAACAACCCGCATGCCACGTTCGTGGGCGGCCGTAATAGCCCTGATGATATTTTCCGAGTTGCCCGATGTTGAAATGCCCAGCAATACATCCTGTTCTTTTCCAAGTGCGCGAACCTGCTTGGAAAAGATCTCCTCGTAAGCGTAATCGTTGGATATCGACGTCAACGTTGAACTATCCGTCGTCAAGGCCAATGCAGGGAGTCCTGGTCGTTCCATTTCGAAACGATTCAGGAGCTCCGACGAGAAGTGCTGAGAATCTGCCGCGGATCCTCCGTTGCCACAACTCAGGATTTTGCCGTCATCAAGGATTGCATCACTCATCACGCGACCTGCAGCCGCTATGCTCTCGGCGATTTGTTCAGCCGCGGTCTCTTTAGTGGCTATGCTTTCCTCAAAATGATCGCGAACTCGGGCTACGGGATCCATGCTTTCTCCGCTGGGTTTTCGGCCGTCAGATTCTATCAGTAGTCATCCTCTAGAGGGTCGAGTTGTGCGGCCGAAAAGCATCCTTGACCCAATCGACGGACTCACCACCCGGTCCCTCAATTGCGATGACATCGAATCGCATGGTTGCTGTTGAGAACTGCCGGTTTCTTGCGACGAACATGGCGGCCGTACGAATTATTTTTCGCTGCTTGTGATAATCCACCGTGTGACTGGCCGCTGTAAATGCTGCGGAAGCCCGGTATCGAACCTCGACGAACGTCAGGCAACTCCTGTCGAGCATGATGAGATCGATTTCGCCACCACGGCAATGGAAATTGCGGGCGACGGGGCGTAGATCGTGTTTGATAAGAAAATCAAATGCCAGCTGTTCTGCCTGTCGCCCTACTGCTCCTGTGGTTCGAGATCCCACGGAGCCTCATCAGCCGCATCCGGCGCAATCGGTTTGCCAGCGTTGCTTATGTCCTGGATTGGCCCACCGACCTCTTCCTGTGCTGGTAACGCGACGGCCTCGCCATGTTGAAATTGTGCCCAGGCCAGTCGTCTGTGAACTCGACCTTGCTGATCAAGAAACAACTCACCGGTAGCGCCGTTCAGTTTTACCCTCTCGATATTACGATTTGCGTATAGCGAGGAGATCAGATTGTAGGCATCAAAACCCATCGCGTGCAGGCGGCCGAGCCGGCGTTCTTCTGGCCAGTACTGCGCATACGTTTGCGGCAAATAGCGGATCCAGGGCTGTGGATCGATTAGCCATGGCGTGTCTGCAAACATGATGCCATTGAGGTCGGAATTGGAGCGACCGTCCAGCGAATCTACCGAAGACGTTGAATACGCAGGCAAATCGCCTGAATAATGAAACTTGAGCTGCGACTTAAGTAAGCGCGCCGGTCCGGCAGCCGCAGCCAGAAAGACGAACTCAGCGTCCTGACGACGACGCGGATCAAATTGTAAATTGGTGCCAAGGTTTGCGCGCATGCGCCGGTAACGTTGAACGCTTCCGCTAAGGCCCATCAGGTTTTCGATTTCGTTGGAGAAATCCTGTTTGTCCGGCGTATAGCTCCGGTAGTCCAGCAGCGTTCCGCCAAGGCCTTCAAACTCAGTTGCGAAGCTTCTGAGGACTCGCCGGCCCCATTCATTGCTCGGAATCAGCGCAACTGCCCGGGTGTATCCGTCGCCGAGCGCGCGCACCGCAGCGGACGCCGCCTCATCTTCTGGCGCAAGTGCGAACTGGTACAAACCTGGTGGAGCCAGCGTATCGTCCGGAAGATAGTTGAGCGTTAGTACTGGTACAGGAACCAAAATGTCATTAGCAAGTTTGGTCACATTGTTTTTTAACAATGGACCGACAACAAATTCGGCACCATCGGTAGCGGCATTCTGATAGGCCGCGCTTGCGCCACCTTCAGAACTTACATCGTAGATACGGACAATTTGTCGATCATCGAGTGCGCCGGCCGTGGCGAAATACGCACCCAGGAAACCATTTTGAATCGCCTTGCCTGCTGCAGCGGATCGACCGGTGAGCGGCAATAGCAAGGCTACCTGCCGCGGGTAGTCCAGTAATTCCTGATCGAAAGCTTCCGACTCGCCAAGCACGACAAGCGCAGGATGGCCGGGGTTTGCCTCGCGCCAACGCGAGATTCCGTTGCGCCAGCCGACGCCCTGTTGTCCGGTCGACGTCGCCAGTGATCCGAGTGTGAGCCAGCCACGAGTTTGTTCGTCAGTGGCTAGCTGAGCGGCCTCGCGTAACACTTGCGGATTGCTGAACAAGAGGCCCTGCCAAACACGCTTTCGGTTCCGTTCGATCTCGCGAGATCCATTGAGCCAGGATTCGCGCTGCTTCATTAACTCAATGGCGCGGGCCGGATCCTGCTTCTGAAACCAGGCATCGGCGCGTAACGCCTCAACTCGAAGGCGATCACGCAATGTCAGCGAACGTCGACTCAGCGGTTCCAATATCAGCAAGGCTGAATCCGCATCGCCGCGGTACAAGTCCAGCGCAGCCGCATTGGTGTTCCAGATAGGCAGTAAGGGCCCGGAATCGGGTTGTTGTATGCTTTCGAAAGCTCGCTGGGCTCGAGAGACATCGCCCGCATCCAGCCACTGCTCAACAGCCAGCAAGCTTAGCCGATCACGTTCGGGTCCAGTCGCATCAGTGGCTAAACCTATGTAGGTACCGGCGGCGTCGTTGTGCCGACCCTCTTGCGCAAGGCGTTCTGCGCGGTGTTCCCCGGACCCCGACAGACCGCCGAAACCCGTAGTTCCGCAAGCCGCCATAGCCAGGGACAGTAGTAACAACGCGACAATGCTTGCCAGCGAATGTGATTTACCTGCAGGATGCATAATAATCAAAGCCATCTGTCCAACAAATTTTCTTCCAACGAATATCGTACAAGGGCCCAGCGCCAGATGAGCGGCACACTCTATGTTGTTGCAACGCCGATCGGCAATCTTGAAGATCTGACACCACGAGCACGCCAGATGCTCGCCGAGGTGAGTCTTGTTGCAGCTGAGGATACCCGGCACACCGGGCGATTGCTAATGCATATTGGTTGCAAAACCCGACTTTTGGCCCTGCACGAACACAACGAGGAAAAAGTCGTTGGCAGCATTTTGAAGATGCTTGTGAATGGCAACTCCGTCGCTTTGGTCAGCGACGCCGGTACGCCGCTGGTGAGTGATCCGGGGTTCCGGCTCGTCCGGGAAGCCCATGCCAATGACATCAAGGTTTCACCTGTCCCCGGTGCGAGTGCAGTAACGGCAGCCCTCTCCTGCGCCGGAATCGCAACAGACCGCTTCTGTTTCGAGGGATTCCTGCCGTCAAAACAGGTGGCTCGAAGATCGCTGTTGGGGAGTCTTGCGGATGAGCAGCGAACACTGGTGTTTTATGAGTCGGTACACAGGATAGGCGAGAGCATTGCTGATATGTCGGCCGCCTTCGGTGCCGGTCGGCAGGCCTTCATTGGCCGCGAGTTGACCAAAATGCACGAGCAATGCGTTCAGGAAACGCTCGGCGAATTGCAATGCCAGATTGAGTGTGGGGCGATAGTTGGCAAAGGCGAGTTCGTCGTCGTTGTCGCCGGGTCCGCCACTGAGAGCGAATCCTCCCTGGAGTTGGGTCGCCTGTTGTCGGCGTTGTCGACACAACTCTCCCCGAGCGACGCGGCAAAAATAGCCGCTGACGCGACTGGCCTGAAACGCAATGCGTTGTACAAAATGCTTCTGGCCCTGAAGGATTGACAACATCCGTGCACACCTGGGTTTCCGGAATCGGTGGTGCTAGGATCTGGATCGAAACTGTGGGGCAGCAGTCCTCCCTTAAGCAAAGGTGATCGGCCAGTGCAATCGACCGTATCGGCATCAGTAAATTCCTTCCGTCCTGATCTACAGGGGCTCCGTGCGGTCGCGATCGCTCTCGTGGTGCTTGCACACACCAACGTGCCCGGTTTTTCCGGTGGATTTGTTGGTGTCGATGTCTTCTTCGTCCTATCGGGCTACCTAATCACGGGCCTGCTCGTTCAGGAGCGGATGTCCACTGGCAGTATTTTCTACGGAAAGTTTCTTGCGCGCCGATTGCGGCGGTTGTTACCGGCATTATTGGTTATGTTAGTGGTGGTCCTGACGACCGCATCGTTTTCTCTATCCGCATACGAGACACGAATGCAGAGCGGTTCGTTTTTGTTCTCCGCAACGTGGACCAGCAATTTCTTTTTTGCATTTGTAGATCGTGACTATTTTTCTGCGCTGCAGTCAGAAGATCTATTTCTCCACACGTGGTCTCTCGGCATCGAGGAACAATTTTACGTCGTATGGCCTTGGCTGCTGATATTTGTCTTCTTTCTCGTTTCGAAAAAATATTGTTTGAAGCGGGCGCGCAACGTAGTTCTTGGTGCACTTGGAGTGGTTTTTGTTGCAAGCCTGTTGCTTTGCTTGTACTGGGCGAAGAACCAACAACTGCTCTCATTTTACATGATGCCTGCACGGGCCTGGCAATTTGCCTTGGGCGCGGCTGTCTATGTTAGATCTTATGAAATCGGTCGTTCGCGGTTCGCGGGTACCGCAATTGGGATTGGTGGACTGTTACTAATCGTTGGTAGCGCAGTGTTTCTTGGTCCAGATATCAACTATCCGGGTTTCTTTGCTCTATTTCCTTCGCTAGGCGCTGCGATGGTGATCGCTGCTGGAACGGGCGCTTCGCAAAACCTGGTTAATAGCGCTCTGTCCAGCAAGTATTTCGTGTGGCTAGGTGATCGCTCTTATTCTCTCTATTTGTGGCATTGGCCAGTTCTGATCCTCGGAAACTCGTTCGGAATAAAGGCTAGCGTGTCGGGTATTTTGCTGTTAATTATCATCTCTACTCTACTTGCAATGTTGAGTTATCGGCAAGTTGAACTTCCTTTTTGGAAGGGTCGGTACAGTCAAGCGAAATCGTCTCGCACCTTCCTTGTATCATTGTTAATGGTAGTTGCCGCAATCGGGGTTTCTGACGGCCTTTACAGAAATGTTTACGGTGATCGGTCGGCCGTGCTGATCGCACAGAATTATTATCCGCGCCAAGATGTGTCGCGAGCCATCTACGGACGTGGATTGGGTTGCGATACCTGGTATTTCAGTACGGAATTGGTTCCATGTGCCATCGGCGAGAGAGACGGGGAACATCTGGCCATACTGTTGGGTGACAGTATTGGCGCACAATGGTCAACGTTAGTCAGTGGTGTCTTCTCGGCTCCGGACTGGCAGGTGCTTGTTTTGACCAAGTCATCCTGCGCGATCGTTGACGAAAGTTACTACTACGAAAAGGCTGGGGGAGACTATGTCGTTTGCACTGAGTGGAGAAACAAGGCGTTAGAGTACATCGCCGCACTCGAACCTGACGTGGTGATAATTGGTAGTAGCGCTACTTACGATTTCACAGATTCTCAGTGGGTTGACGGAAGCTCACGAGTACTGTCCAAACTGTCCAAAGCCGCTTTTCAAGTTGTAGTGGTTGCAGGCACACCGGAACTCACTTTTGATGGCCCGAGCTGCCTGGAAGAACCGTATCGATTCTCGTACCGGTTGCTCGGAGGATCTCGTGAATGCGAAGAAGTCGAAAGTGAATCGACCAGCGAAGATGTTGTGGCATATCTTCGCAGGTCGGTCGCAGATTTTTCGAATGCCAACGTACTTGATCTTGGCGATCTGGTGTGTCCTGAGGGAAAATGCGCCGCCCGTACGAAAGAGGGAACTGTAGTTTTCAGAGATCAACAACACTTGACGATGACATTTGTGAACGAGCAAATAGACGAAGCTCGTGCAAGACTTCAGGCGATGGGTATCGATAGTCGGTTCGAGGCTGTGTCGACAGACGCGATGGAATCCGAATAACGTCGAGGCGAGTTTCGGTGTTCAACCAGTGAATCCACAAAATCAGTGAGAGTATTAGTACAAAATTCAGTAGAATTCCCAGCTGAGAAAGTCGGAGTTGGCCAGACAATCGCTGTAGCTTTGCTGCAGAGGAAAGTCCGGGCTCCTTCGGACAGGGCGCCAGGTAACGCCTGGGGGGTGTGAGCCCATGGAAAGTGCCACAGAAAATACACCGCCAGCCTCGGTTGGTAAGGGTGAAAAGGTGCGGTAAGAGCGCACCGCGCGACTGGTAACAGCTCGCGGCACGGTAAACCCCGCCCGGAGCAAGACCAAATAGGGGAGTAGGGCAACGCACAACACCCCCGATAGGGGAGTTTGGGTGTCGCCCGCCGTCGGTTCCGAACGGACTCCCGGGTAGGTTGCTTGAGGCAGTCGGTGACGGCTGTCCCAGATGAATGGTTGTCGATGACAGAACCCGGCTTATTGCTGGCTCCGGCTTTCTCACCTCCTATATTTATCTATAAAATCAATAAGTTATAATGCTTTCTGGCGCACTAATGGTGATCTGGACGATTTTGCGCAAATCCGTTCAGAGTCAGTATCCGGAGAGCGCCTGTCGTCGTTTACAGACTCGAATTTAAGACTTTATCGAGAAAGAAGTTATAAGCAATTGATTTTATTCGCGCGGAGCTTGCCACTTTTCGCCCTTTTTGAAACACAAGATCGGCTCTAAGTCCCTGTACAACAACAACTAATGAGTAAACATTGTTGACCATAATCAGGGCCGCACCTATAGTGTTGAAAAGTGGAAAAAAGTGGGAGGAGATGGGCATGCAGCCCGGTTATCGCGCCAGAAGAGCGATCCCCGGCAAGTCCGAACCACCGTGTTTAGAGGGGCAAGCAAAGTATCACTGGACGCCAAGGGGCGTATGGCAATACCGACCCGGTATCGGCAGCGGTTGTCTGCCCGTTGTGATGGCCAATTGATAGTGACCGTGGACAAAGACCACTGCCTCCTTGTTTATCCGCTGCCCGACTGGGAAGAGCTCGAGCAGAAGTTGGTGCGCCTGCCCAGTATGAACAAAGTCGCACGTCGAATAGTGCGAATTATGGTCGGTTATGCGACCGAGGTCGACTTGGACGGCAATGGCCGAATTCTGGTTTCCAGGGAGTTGCGTGAATTCGCGAGCCTTGAGAAGCAGGGAATGTTGATTGGCCAGGGTAAGAAGTTTGAATTGTGGGATGAAGCAACCTGGAACGAAAAGCGCGACGAGTGGCTTGCCGACGAGGACGACGGCGAAATGCCCGCCGACCTCGAATCGATTGCTTTCTAGGGCGCTGATCATTCCATGAGCAGCAACGAGCATGTGCCGGTGCTGCTGGGGCCGGTTCTTGATGGACTGGATATTAAACAAGACGGCTGTTACGTCGACGGAACGTTCGGTCGCGGTGGTCACAGCGGGGAAATACTGAAGCACCTCAATTCGAATGGGAGATTGATCGGTATCGATCGAGACCCGGACGCGATTGCTTCAGCACCTCTATCCCTGATTGACGACCCGCGCTTCGAATTGATCAGGGGTGAAAATGCGCAACTTAAGAAATTCATTGGCGAAAGGGACCTTCTCGGGGAGATCGACGGACTGCTCTTCGACCTGGGAGTCTCCTCGCCGCAACTGGATGAAGCCCATCGCGGCTTCAGTTTCCTCCGCAACGGCCCGCTCGATATGCGAATGGACCCGGACTCAGGCTCACCAGCGAGTGAATTCCTGCAGCATGTGGAACAAAAAGAGTTGATTCGGGTGTTGCGACAGTATTGTGAGGAAACTCACGCATCGCGGATTGCGCGGGCTATCTGTGATGCGCGCGTGAAATCGCCGCTGGAAACAACAGGACAGCTTGCCAGTCTCGTTGAGGCAGTTGTTCCAGCCAGGGCTCGCGTGCAAAAAAAGCACCCGGCAACGAAAACATTCCAGGCGATTCGTATCGCAATCAACGGTGAACTGGAGCAGCTTGAAGCGCTGCTCGAACAGTCAGTTGATGTACTGAAAAAGGGTGGCAGGCTGTGCGTTATCAGTTTCCATTCTCTGGAAGATCGTATCGTGAAGCGCTTCATGCGAGATGCGTCACGCGAACCTGAGCAATACCGTGGGATGCCATCGGTACCGGAAGAGTTTCGGCCGAAGTTTACGACTATCGGCAAAGTAGTCGTCGCTACGGAAGAAGAAATCAAAATGAACCGTCGAGCACGCAGTGCACGATTGCGAATTGCGGAGCGCATGTGATGCAGCCGGCGAAATCACACCAGCCATTCTTGCTCGTTTTCGTATTCGCCGTTGTCTGCGTATTGAGCGCAATGGCCCTGGTTTACACAAAGCACGAATCGCGAAAATTATTTGTAGAACTTGAAGGGCTTACACACGAACGCGATGAGCTGAATATTGAATGGGGCCAGCTGCAGATCGAACAAAGTACCTGGGCCACACATGCACGAATTGAACAGGTCGCCACTGATGATCTGTCACTGGTGCGACCGGAAGCCACGGAAATCTACGTAATTGAACGGCCATGACACGCGGCGC
>Ga0114931_10000560_pt1 | contig 45141 bp, 39 predicted proteins | sample 2SBtaG_FD_89579 | JGI IMG/M metagenome (GOLD analysis project Ga0114931, IMG submission 89579) | Deep subsurface microbial communities from Kolumbo volcano to uncover new lineages of life (NeLLi) - 2SBTROV14_V59a metaG | ecosystem: Environmental > Aquatic > Marine > Volcanic | place: Kolumbo... | reverse complement strand
GGCAGATTCGGCTGCTTGCCAATCCAATTGTCGAGCGACTGCCGCCAACCGGGTCAGGCCATCTGCCAGTCGTTGCTCAAGTGGTTCTGTGATTTTGTCGAAGTTCATAGTTAGTAATCCTAACTAAAAACTTCATAATGTCAAGCACAGACTGGATTTCATATACATGGGCCCATGGTTGTCGTCAGCGGCGGGAGGCAAGTACCGGTTTCTGCATTAAACCAATTTTGCTTCTCAGATGAGCTGTTCGACCGGTGCGACAATCCGCGCCGCAGCGTCTTGGATTCGAGTGCCATGATCGCTACGCCCGGCGTTTGAGATTTTCAATTGTATGCAAACGTCAACTACATTAGAATGAGTCTAAATCGAGGTCTTTGTTGTCAAAGCCGTCAGGGAACGTACGCAGTATTCATCAAGGATTGGCTGAACGAGCAGGTGCAAACAAATTGCCCCCAGGGGAGAGGAATTGTAATGAAAAACAAACTCGTAGTACTCATGTCTGTGATAGCCATCGGCATCGCGTCCGGTGCGCAAGCTGGCAGTATGGAATTCGGTGTCGCAAAAACCAAGCAGTTCTGGTGGCCTGATCAGTTGAACCTGGCGCCCCTGCGTGATCATCAGCCCGAATCCAATCCCTACGGTGAGGATTTCCAGTATGCAGAAGCTTTCAGCCAGGTGGATATCAATGCACTGAAAGAGGATATCGCTGCGGTAATGACTGATTCGCAAGATTGGTGGCCCGCAGACTGGGGCACTTACGCGGGTTTGTTCATTCGTATGGCCTGGCACAATGCCGGTACCTACCGTGCACTGGATGGCCGTGGCGGTGTCGATGGCGGTCAGCAGCGCTTCGAACCCGTTAACAGTTGGCCGGACAATGCCAGCCTCGACAAGGCACGCCGCCTGTTGTGGCCAGTGAAGAAAAAGTACGGCCGTAATGTATCCTGGGCCGACCTGATGATTCTGTCGGGTAACGTCGCGCTGGAAAAGGCCGGCTTCAAGACGTTCGGCTTTGCCGGTGGTCGCGCGGATGACTGGGAATCGGACAATGTGTACTGGGGCCCGGAAACCAAGTGGCTGACGACAGCAAACGCTATAGTGGCAAGCGCGATCTGGAAAATCCGCTGGCGGCGGTGCAGATGGGGCTAATCTATGTGAACCCGGAAGGGCCGACCGGCCATACCGGTGACCCGATCGCAGCGGCGCATGATATCCGCGACAGCTTTGGTCGAATGGGCATGAACGACGAAGAGACCGTTGCCTTGATCGCCGGTGGTCATACGCTGGGCAAATTCCATGGCGCCCATTCCCCGGGTAAGTGTTTAGGTCCGGAGCCTGCTGCCGCGGACATCACTGAACAGGGTCTGGGCTGGAAAAATTCTTGCGGCAAGGGTAATGCTGAGGACACGATCACCAGTGGACTCGAAGGTGCCTGGACGCCGTCACCGACCCAATGGACGGGCGTTTTCCTGCAGAATCTGCTGAATTTCGAATGGGAAATGACCAAGAGTCCGGCTGGCGCCGTGCAGTGGGTGCCAAAAGACAAGGCACTGCACCATCTCGCTCCGGACGCACACATCAAGGGCAAGCGTAACCCGGTTGTGATGCTGACGACAGATCTGGCGTTACGTGAAGATCCGGCGTATCGAAAAATTTCCGAGAGGTTTGCCAAGGACCCGAATGCCTTCAATGAGGCCTTTGCCCGCGCCTGGTTCAAACTGACGCACCGCGATATGGGGCCGAGCAGCCGCTATGTCGGTGTGGAAGCGCCGGCCGAAGCGCTGATCTGGCAGGACCCGGTGCCCAAAGCGGATTACGAGCAGATCGATGACAAGGATGTCTCCGGATTGAAAAAGAACATTCTGGATTCGGGTTTGAGTGTGCAGGATCTGGTGAAAACCGCCTGGGCGGCGGCCGCTTCGTACCGCGGTACCGATATGCGTGGTGGCACCAACGGTGGTCGTCTGGCGCTGGCGCCACAGAAAGACTGGCCGGTCAATGATCCCGAGTTACTGGCGGGTGCCCTGAAAAAGCTCGAAGCAGTTCGTGACGATTTCAACGAAGGCCTGTCGGGGGGCAAGCAAGTCTATCTGGCGGATGTCATTGTGATTGGCGGTGCGGCGGCGATTGAAAAGGCGGCGGGGGATGCGGGCCATAAGGTGACCGTAGCTGTCAAACCAGGCCGAACCGATGCGACTCAGCAACGGACCGACGTGGCCTCTGCTGCACTGCTGGAACCGAAGGCCGATGCTTTTCGTAACTATTACAGTATGGAGGCTCTCCGCTCAGCGGCCAATGCAATGGTGGACAAGGCAGATACTCTGGGCCTGACCGTGCCGGAAATGACGGTGCTCATCGGTGGTATGCGTGCTCTTGATGCCAACTCGGGTGGCGGTCGTAACGGAGTGTTGACTGACAGGCCGGGTGTCCTGAGCAATGACTTTTTCGTGAATTTGCTCGATATGTCGACGCAGTGGAAGAAATCCAGGCAAGATGGCCTGTATGAAGGCTACGATCGCAAGTCCGGTAACAAAAAGTGGACGGCGACCACGGTCGATTTGATCTATGGATCCAATTCGGAATTGCGGGCCGTCGCCGAAGCCTATGCGGCCGACAATGCCGGTCAGATGTTTGTCGATGATTTTGTCAAAGCCTGGGTAAAGGTGATGAATAACGGGCGTTACTGATGCCGTGAGTCATAAAATCGGTATATCAGCGTGTGATTGAATGAGGTTTGCATGAGAATTTCCGATTGGCCGCGGCCGGATATCGAAGCTATGCGCGCGGCAATTGCTGAGGCGGAGAAGGCGGCGGGCGAGGGTGAGGTTCCGGTCGGCGCGGCCGTCACGGTGAATGGCGACATCGTCGCAACCGGACGCAATTGCTCCATTGCCAAATCTGACCCAAGTGCGCATGCCGAAATTGTTGCCCTTCGCGCGGCTGCAAAGAGCGTCGCTAACTACCGACTTCCCAATGCGACGCTCTATGTGACGCTCGAGCCCTGCGTCATGTGTTGCGGGGTAATCGCTCAGGCCAGGATCAGGCGAGTCGTTTTCGGTGCCTACGACAACAAGGCCGGAGCGCTCGGCAGCGCCCTGGACTTGTCGGATTCACGCGCATTAAACCACCGCTTCGAAATCAACGGTGGCTTGATGCTTGATGAATGTCAGGGTCTGTTACAAACTTTTTTCGCGGCGCGTCGCTAGATTTGCGAAGCCGCAGCAGTCGCTTCACCCGGATTGGTGTGGCCGGGGCTGCCGTTATTTTCTTTTTCGGTCAGCCACTTCAGGATGTTGTAGTAGGCACGAATATTGTTGACGTACAAAACGGGTTCCCAGCCCCTGGCGTAGCCATGGGGGAGTTTCGAGTACCACTTGCGCTCGGCCAATAGTGGCAATGCTTCGCTGATATCGACCCAGGTGTCCGGATCACCCCCTTGCCATTCAACGATCGTGCGGGCGTCCTTGATGTGGTTGAAGCCGACGTTGTAGGCGGCCAGCGCCATCCACGTTCGATCGGGTTCGGCGACGGTATCGGCGATACGTTCTGTCTGTCTCGCGTAGTAGCGGGCGCCGCCAAAGATGCTGCTCTGCGGGTCGAGTCGATCATCCAGCCCGAGGTATTCCGCGGTATCCAGAGTCAACATCATGATGCCGCGGACGCCTGTTGGTGATTTGGCTTGCGAGCGCCAGTGCGATTCCTGGTAACCGATCGCTGCCAGTAATCGCCAATCCACACCCCATTCTTGTCCGGCTTTCTCGAAAATCTCTCGATAGCGCGGCAGCCGGTTTTCGAAGTGGCGAATAAAATTTCGCGTACCCACGTAATCGAATTTCTTGGTGTAACCGTAATAACGATCATGAACCTGTGTCAGGAGACCGGCCCGGTCCGCCTTTATCAGGAAGTCATCCGCCCGCGCGAGCAAAGTATCGCCGCTATCCTTGGGAAATCCCCAGGCGATCGGGTCACCGATATCGAGGTCCAGTGCAACCCGCAGGTCCGGGTAGAAGTGTCTCTGAATATTAAATTCGGAACTGTCTGCCACGGTGAAATCAACTTCACCCATTGCTACTTTGGCGAGCAAGTCCGCACCGCTGGCATCTGCATTCTCAACCCAGCTCAGCTTCGGATAAGCAGACTTTAGCGATTCGAGAAGGTCAACGTGGCTGCCACTCGCCATGACTTCAATGGATCGGCCGATGAGGTCTTCAATTGAACGCGGTTTGCCGGTGCCGAGTTTGTAAATCATTTGTACGTCGACCGATTCATACGGAAAACCAAAATCCAGGAATTCGCGTCGTGTATCGGTAATCGACAGTCCTGCGGCGGCCATATCCGCATCGCCGGATAACAGTTTCGGCAGAATCTCTGAAATACTGTTGACCGGCTCGATACGCAGGGCGACGCCGAGTTCATCAGCAAAGGCTTGCGCCAGGTCGAACTCCGGTCCGGACGGGCCGTCGGGACCGATGGTGTATGTCGTAGGGCTGTCCTGGGTAACGACGCGGAGTTCGCGCGTTTCGAGTACCTGGTCCAACAAGGGAGGAGGGCTCGAACAGGTGCCGATTAATCCAGCAAGTGTGATGATGAGTAACGGGCGCAATGGCGAATCTCCGTTCCGGCAACCCGATTATGGCATTCTGAAAGTGAATTTGGGACCTTGACAAGCGGCGATGGGGCTCTCTGCAGTCGCCTTGCCCGTACCCGGAAACTTACTCGATCTGCTCGCTGATCCGCCCGGCGATATTTTCACCGCGGCCTGTCAGCCTCGCAATCGACTGCAGCTTGTCATTTGTTGGTGCAGGGTCGCGGAGAACCAGATTTGCAGCAGATAGTCGTTTCAATCCTCGCAGAGTTTTCCGCGGTTCAATTCCGACAATGCGGGACAGGCGTAATACACTCATCGGTCCCAGGTCAGAGAGGAATGACAACAAAACAAAATCACGCACTTTAATGCCATGATTGAGTAGCAGCGCTGCCAGCGAGTCATCTTTCGAAATAAAATACGCGGCGGACTGCCCGGATATCGAGTCGTCATTCTTGCGTGATCTGTATGTCATGATGAATTCTTATATGTGTGTTCCTTACACGAACGGCATGCCGGGATGGTTCCACTTTTCCCGAGCATCCCGAAGTCTGATCATCTTCGGAATGCGACGCATGACTCGTTGCCTGGGATGTTTCAGGTATATGATCAACGCTTAGACCCCATATCGCCGCCGCACAAATCAATCGATGCGAGCAACTCAGACGAGAGGTCCCATGGAAAACAATCGAAGCACAGCATCTATTGGGTACGGACGGTTGATGGCACTGGTCAGGCTGATAGTGCTGACTACATTCGCGTTGAGCCCGTTTGCGCGCGCGGAACCACAACAGGACATGTTGTTCTTTACCAGTGTCGAGGGGGCCGACATGTACGCAGCGTCTGATCCCGCACTTGAAGATACCGACATTCACGCGAAAGTCGACTTTCTTTATTCGTATAACAGCGACCGATTCAGGTTCCTGGCCGAATACATTTTGTCGGACGAAGAGAGCGAGCTGGAGCGGCTGCAGGCGGCCTGGAAAATCGATAACAAGACGAGGTTGTGGTTCGGTCGATTCCATGCAATCTCCAAATATTGGACCAGTGAATTCCATCATGGTCAGTTTATGCAAACGAGCATAAGCCGGCCAGCAATGGATGCGTGGGAGGATGAAAGCGGGCCGTCACCTTCACATATTACGGGTGTGTGGCTTGATCATGAGCACTCTGTCGGTCAGCAGTCTGCGATCAGCTTTGGTCTCGCTGCCGGGCTTGCTCCCAAATTTGCCGGACAGCAGCTGCGGCCGCTCGATATCCTGAGCCCGGACTCAGGTCACGACCTGGCAATCAGTGCTCGTCTGATCTACCGACCGGATGTCTTATCGAATAACCAGATTGGCATGATATTCGCCCGCGACGACATATCGGTCGTGTCAGATTCGGCACCGAACCTGGCTGATCTCAGCGCCATTCGTCTAAGGAATATCGGCGTTTTTGCCAATTGGAGTTGGCAGGATTGGCGGCTGTCGACGAACTGGACCTACTTCGATATCGACATGCATTACAACAGCGGCGACGTACCAGAGAACTTCTTGATGGGATATTTGCAGGCCGAATACCAGGTGACCGAGAACTGGACGATCTTCGGTCGGACGGAGCAGGCCGATAAAGAAGATAATTCCGTTTACCTGCAGCTCTTACCGGAGGTCATCGCACACCGCGGTATGCTGGGTGTGCGATGGGACTTTGCTGATTCCCAGGCCCTGACTCTGGAGGCGGCTGCTACAAGTATACAGGGTGATAATTTTGAGCACGAAGATTTTGATGAGCTGCGCCTGCAGTGGAGCGCTGTGTTTCCGTGAGAACTGTGCGAATCACAGTTTGTACGGCGATGTTGCTGATGGTACAGGCCTCATGGGCTGAGCGTGCCGTTGTGCTTGTAGCCAGCAAGGATTTTCCGGCCGACAATATCAGTACGCTGGATACTCGTAAAATTTATCTTGGAGTTTCGGTCGCTATCGATGGTAAGAATATCAGAGCGATCAGATGGTACAACGATGAGCGCCTCAATCAAATTTTTCTGCAATCTGTCATCGCAATGTCTCACAGGTCCTACGAGAGACGATTGCTGTCTATGGTGCTTAAATTCGGTTCACCACGACCCGTGGAGGTCGATGGCCAAGACGAACTGGTGGCAGCGCTTGCGAAAAATCCAATGTCGATTGCCTATATGTGGAAGCGTGATGCCGAATCGGACACGCGTCTAAAAATTATCAGAGTGTTATGGCAAGAAAACTAAAAACACTGTCATCGAGAATGGTATTCGCGGTGTTGCTGATTAACGCTGTGCTGCTGCCGCTTTTGTTTTACGGCGTGCTGGCCGTGGTCAGAAATGCTCAGGAGGATGTCTTCACCGACCATGTTCGAATTTACTCGAGAGTATTTGCTGACATGTTGCAAACTGATGAGAAGCTCGCAACTGAAGCTGAGATTGTCGCGAGTCTGGATAGTTCTATTCTTGGTGGTCGATGCGTCTACGCCGCCTTGAAGCAAGGTGACAGTCGTTTGCTCAGTTCGCTGATGAACGTTGAAGACGGTAACAAGTTCGTTGAAGATTTCCAGTTTGGTGAGCACGGCGATGGTGTGTATTACCTGTCCAATCCTCTACAATTTGGCGAAACGCTCGCTATTCTGGAGCTGGGTTTTGACGAACAGCCCACGCTGCTGGAAATCGAAAGTGCCCGCAAGACTATCTTGAATATCGTGTTGGTCTACCTGCTTGTCACAGTTGTGCTGGTCGTTCTCCTGAGCACCCTGGTGTCCAGGCCGTTGCGGCGACTGCAGCACGATAGTCGACAAATCGCGTCTGGAGACTACAAAAGAAAAATGTCGGTTGAGAGCGAAATCTTCGAGATCCGGGAGTTGACAGATGATCTTGAGTACATGCGCAGTACGCTCGTCGGTATCAATGCCAGGCTGGAAGGCGAGATTGCCAGTCGTGAAGCGGCGGAGGCGGAACGGCGCAAGGCAGAAATTCACCTGCGTCATATGCATCGCTTGCAATCAATAGGAACTCTCGCAGGTGGTGTCGCGCACGAATTCAACAATGTGTTACTGCCGCTGCTGCTGTACACCGAATTAGCACTGGAAGACCTGGAGAAAGATAATCCGGTTCGACCCAAACTTGAGCGAGTCATTAAGCTCGCAAACCGGGCGAAGGGCCTAAGTGAGCAAATCCTGGTGTTTGGCCGACCATCGGGTGAGGATTTGACGGTTATTTCGGACATCAGCCCGGTCATTGACGAAGCGATGTCCATGGTGAGAGCGCTAATACCGGCAAACGTAGTGATTCAACTCAATATCGCGCGACCGGTCGGTCCGATACTGTGCAATTCAAACGAGATCCAGCAGTTGCTCGTCAATCTGTGCAGTAACGCATATCATGCGTTGCTCAAGGGTGGTAATCGCATCACGGTGAGCCTCGAAAGTCGTCATGTAAGCAAGGATTTTGCAGAGAAGCACCCAAGTTTGGAGGAAGGAGAGCATATATGCTTGCGTGTTTCCGACACCGGTGCGGGAATGGATTCAGCTACAATGGCAAGTATATTCGACCCATTTTTTACGACGCGAGAAGTCGGGGAAGGAACGGGTCTCGGGTTATCGGTCGTGCATGGAATTGTGGTGAAACACGATGGGGAAATTGTGGTCACAAGCGAAGTAGGTGTTGGAACCACGGTTGAGGTGTATTTTCCCCGGCATGGCGATTAGTGAACGCTTACGCAGGAAAGGCATCGGAAATGACTAAGGTGATAATTATCGACGATGAGGAAGACATCCGCATCGTGCTAAAAGAGGTTTTCGAACGTGCGGGTTTCAATGCGTCGGTTGCCAGTAACGGTGACGACGGCATGAACTTGCTTCGCGAACAAGGCGCCGACCTTGTCATTACCGACGTCATTATGCCGGGCAGCGATGGCGTCGAGATCGCCTATGATATTCGTATGGAGTTTCCGAAGACTAAAATCATTGTTATGTCAGGTGGCGGCAATATTTCACCCATGGACTACAAACCGGATTCGATTAAGACGACAGCCTATCTTGCATCCGCGGCCGCCGTTGGTGCGGATCTCACGCTGACAAAGCCTTTTGACAGGGAGGTGCTGATAAATGCCGCGAAGGAGCTGACTACTCAATAGGGACGTGGTGTTATAGTGGTGTGATTCCAATTCCCCGCGCAGGTTATTGTGCCAGAAATTATGTCAAAGGCCTCCGGTCCCAGGTGGGCTCCGCAGATCGTTGTGTTACTTGACGACGAGACCCGTGTATTGAGCGTCAATCGAAGTCTCGCCGGGACAAGTTTCGATTCGATTTCAGGATCTGTGCGGCGACCTTTACACGGCCAGTTACATCACGATTGTGACGGACATTGTCGCTTCAACGAAATGTGGCGCAAGGCCTGGACCAGCCTTGAAAGCAAGGACAGTATCGAGTGGGAGCTGGACGATCCGAGGATGCATCGTCTGTTGCGTTTCAACCTGTCGATATCACCGACCGCGCACATCATCGAGCAGGACCGACGACGACGTGACAAACTGCTGACCATCACAGACATAACCAAATACCGGCGGGAGTACGAGACACTGGTTGAACAGCAGCAGGCGCTAATTCGACTATTGATGGCGCAGGGACTGAAGTCCGGAGACCCGGATGAGCTACCCTTCGACGAGTCCGGTGACACCGGTAATCGCCTGATGGCGGGTTACCTGAAAACGGAACAGTCGCTAAGCCGCCAACTCGTGTTGGCACAGGAAAAAGAACGCAAGCGTATCGCCGCGGAACTGCACGACGGAATCGCTCAAAGCATCGGTGTCGTAAAGTACCGCATCGAAGATAGCGTGCACCGCCTGGCCAAAAAGAATCCGCACCTGGATCTGAGTATGCTCGATAGTACCGTCGAGGAGATCAAGAGTCTGGTGGATGAGGTTCGAAGGATCGCAAGTAATCTTTCACCATCGATGCTGGAGGACTTTGGTATCCACGTTGCACTGGAGTGGTTGTGCAAGGAATTCCAGGTACAAAATCGTAATCTGAGTGTCAATTGCGCTATTCGCATCGATGAAGGAGGCACTCCCCATTTTGTTAAGGTCACTATCTACCGGGTTGTGCAGGAGGCGCTGAACAATATCCTCAAACATGCGTCGGCACGGCACGTTGACGTCTTTCTTGAGTCCGCTGACGGCGGAATAAAACTTGTTGTTGCCGATGACGGGACTGGTTTTGATCCCAAAACGGTGCGAAATGCTTACGATGGCAAAACAGGGCTCGGTTTACGGAGCATGCGGGAGCGTGTCGAGGCGAGCGGTGGCAGCTTCACATTGCAGTCGGCACCCGGAAAAGGTGTAGAGATTCGTTCAACCTGGGAGGAGGATGAGCTGGGCTCAAATCGCTGAAGCGCTGTTAGCGTATCGCTAAGCTTTAGTTTCAGCCGGCAGCACGCGATTGATACAACTGACCAGGTCGGCGCGTTGAAACGGCTTGGTAATGACCCAATCGGCCCCGGCCTCTGCCGCAGCTTGAAGGAAGGCTGTCGTTGTTATGGCCTGTGGTTGATACGCATTTTGGCCGAAGTTTCCGCCACCGGAAATTGCTATTATTTTCAGGTCCGGAAGACTCTTGCGCACCCGTTTAATGGCGCGGACACCGTCAATGTCCGGCATGATGATATCGGTGATTAGCAGGTCAAACGGTTGATCTTCGAGCAACGCCAGACCCACGGTCGCGTTCTCGGCAGTAACCACTTCGTAGCCCTCACGACCCAAAACCTCGGCAACCGAGTCACGGACATCGGCTTCGTCATCAACAATCAGAACAGTTGTCATGGCTGGATCCACAGTGCGTCAGTGAAAACGTTCTCTGGCGTATCCGACAATTGTACAACATACGCACCGTTCGAAAGGAATCGCTGATCCGGGCCGAGCGTTGTCCGCGGAAACAGGGAGGTAAGCTGGGTATCGTCCAAAGCATGTTCGAGTGCTTCCAGGAAATATTCACGCGAGAAATTACTCTGGATATCCGCAAGCCCCATGCCGAGTGCGCGGCAGGCAAACAATACCTTTGCGGCGGCCACCGAATCGAGTTTGGTTAAGCCCTGCAATTTTAACCAGATATCCTCACGAGGAAATTGTGTGAGGCCTGCTTGTGGCAGCGAATAGGGATAGATGTGATGAATTCGGCTGCGCAAGAGCTTGTGCGGCACTGCGTTAGCGCTCCAGTCGGAAAAAGACTGGGTCGTATAAATGCGATCGGGAACAATTGACGGGTCCGATTGTTCCGTGACGAGATTGGACATCATGGATACCGGTATCCAGCTGATCAAGACATCGATATTTCCTGCTTTCAATAAACTGTGCCACTTTCTTTTCGTAAGCGGCTTGTTCGGACGAACAGCAACGGTCCTGATGTTTTTGTAGTCACGAGCGGCCAATTGCGATTGCAGCGTGTCAAGGGCTGCCTGACCGGTCACTGTTTTATCGCCAACGACAAGGATTCTCGAGTTCGTCGCTAACATGCTGGTTGCAATGTGGCGCGCGGTCACCGCCGCCTCAAGCTCAACGCCACTTGAGAAATACAGCGAGTAGAAGCCTGGCCCATCTGTCGGCGGCATGTTGCCCAAGGGAAGCACACACGGTATTTCATTGTTTTCACAAAACTGCTGCAGAAGTTGCAAGCCGGATCCCGCGGTACCCGATACGATGGCAAATGGTTTGGACCCGGCATTGAGTGCATTCAGTTGCTTCAGCCAGGTCGATTCGGGACCCTTTAGCAACCATTCGTGCAAGGTCCAGTTCCGATGTGCGCGTTGCCGGCTGCGGCCGTAATAATGTCGGTCAGCAGCGGCCGCTCTCTCTACCTCACGCCGCGACCCGGCATTCTTGATTTCGACGTAGCGCTGCATAACCGCGTGCACGGCAGCGCGTTCTTCCTGCGGTGCATTGTCTGCAATGACGGTTGCAATATGCAGGTCAGTATTGCTTACGCCCGGCGCTGCTGATGCACCAAGACTGTGCAGGTAGGCGACAAGCGCTGCCGTATCGTCAGCGTCGAGTTCGTAGCGCGGCATGGCCACATCGAGTGGGTGCCCATCGGCAGCGACGCCCGCGATGATCGCACGCGCGAGTGTCGCGTCATCGTATGCCGGTCGTAGCGGTGGTTTATCTGTGGCTGCGAATAAAACGGGTGCGGTCAGGTTGCGCGACCGTGAGCCGCCTTCCGAAATGCCTATGCCGCTACGTCGATGGCAATTGCTGCAGGCCGCCGCCTTGCCGGGAAGGGATACGTCCATTTGTACGACAGCTCGAACTTCGGTGCCGTCCGAGCGTGTCGCGGTTCGGTAAATTTGCTGACCCTCTGCAAGCCGCGAATCTGCTTTTCCTTCAGCCAGACAGCTTTGTGCGTCGCCGAGAAAGACGAACAAAGTAAATAGTGCGATAGGAAGTCGCGACAATGTGCTTACTGCCTTAAAGCAGGGTGTCCCGCCAAATTCGCGCCAGCTCCCTGGCGGATGTCAGCCCTTCCACGCGAGTCCATTCGGTTTCATTGGCTGCCCTGAAAAGAGTCAGTGCGAAATGATTGACCTTGTTACCGCGATACGCATCGAATGCCTGCAGCGTGGAAATCACGTCCCGGGGCGAGCCGGTGAGAAAGGTCCAGTCGGCGCCGTAACTTTCGGCATATTCTTGCATGATTTGCGCGGTGTCGTAATCGGGATCGATGGAGATGGAGATGTAATTGGGCTTGACCTCGTCACTTTCGAGGTTCTTCTCCAGCTGCAGCATCGTCGCGGTCATGACCGGGCAGATCGTAGTGCAGGTTGTGAAAATGAAGTTGACAGCCAGGGGTTTATCGCTCGCCAGCAAGTCTCGCAAGCGGGTGGATTGCCCCGAACTATCGACCAGGTTGACATCGGGAACCTGGTAAACCTGATGATTCACCTACACGTCATGCATAGTCATCATATGGCGATGTGCTGCATGCGGATCAATCGATTCGGCCATGGCGAGACTGCCGAAGGCGAATATCGCGCATGACAGGAGTAGCCATCCGGGCAGAGTGTTTCGGTATTGCATCGCCATGTCTCCGGCAGGTTTGCAGCAGGCTGACTATTATGGCGGCAAACGGCGTATCGGCATATGGGTCTGATCCTGCACCCACTTCAGTACAGAGTTTCCCTACCTTTTTATGTGGTGCCCAGGAGTGTTACAAGTACGGTATGTGTAACCGCGCCTGGCTCATTCTCCTGTTATACGCTGCGAATTCGCAGGCGGATATCTTTGCGTTTGTGGATGCCGACGGGACGACACACTTTAGCAATGTACCGGTCGACGATCGTTATGAGGTCGTGCTCAACGCCGCGAGCGACGAGCAGTGGCCGCCGATCCATCCGGCAATTCTCAGTCTGTCCGTACGTTACGATTCGATGATTCGCCGTGAAGCCCTGCAGGCCAATGTTGACCCGGAGCTGTTGAGGGCCGTGATCGTGGTTGAATCGGGATTTGATGCAAATGCCGTATCCGGGGCCGGCGCCCAGGGATTGATGCAATTGATGCCGGCTACTGCGAAATCCTACGGCGTTAGTGATGTATTCGACCCCCAGCAAAACATCCGCGGCGGCGCACGGTATCTGCGTGATCTCATCAAACGCTACGATGAAGACTATGAGCTGGTGCTTGCGGCTTACAATGCCGGTGAGGATGCGGTCGCGAAATACGGCGGAAAAATTCCACCGTATGCGGAAACTCGCCGCTATATCCCCAAGGTATTGGGTGTTTACAACCGCCTTTTGCAGATGACAAACACAGGCTGAACTACAGCTTTACCCTACCCCCGTCTACCGGATTCCCTGCGTCCGTGTACTCAATCAACCCAATTTTAATTTCCGTTGCGCCGAGCTAATTTCGGCACAGGAACATTTCGATGTCGCTGTGCGTGTCGCACGGTCGAACGAGAAACAACAGAAAAACCTCGCGGCAGAAACCGCTGTACGCGAAAGGGGATTTGAAAATGGTAGAGCAGCGCAGTGATAGTGGTCGTGCAGTGATTCGTAGGCGTTCAGGCTTACTTGCAATGTGCGCAACTCTTCTGGCCTTTTCGGCCAGCGTATTTGCGGTCGAAGTCAACGTCGTGTCACCGACGGCCGACGGCGCTTCGATTACGGTCGGCTTCCGTTGGACTCTCGAGGAGGACGTGACCTATCCGGCGATTCCGGGCACGTCGCTGAGCGAGACCCAGGCGACCAATCTGCACAAGAGTTATATGCCGGTTATTGCGGAAGGGCATTCGGACTCGGCGACCGCGACGGTCACTGTTCCCGATGCGACGAAGCGCTACTACCTGAGCGTGTTGCCTGACCAACCCGATGGTACTCAACCGAGCGGCATAACCAGCGACTGTCAGGCAGGTGATAACTGCTACACCATGAGTGGCACGCAGATTCTGCCGGGTCAGACGAGTGTTCGAGTTGTCGTCACACCTCAACCACTGCCGACGGCACAGGTTTTTCTGCGGGCTTTTGAAGACAATGCGCCGATCAACAACGCCTGGGACACGGGTGAAGTGGGCCTCGGTGGTTTCACGGTCTTCATTTACGATTTCTCCGGCGGCCAGTTGTCGGTCGACAACTACGGCAACCCGCTGGGCACCGTCTACGAGGGGCTGAATGCTGGTGACTCTACGCCGCAAATCAAGCGCCTGGGTGATGGCACGATTCACACAATGACCGTCGATGAAGTCAACGATCCCTTACGCAATCCCTATGGCCTTGTGGTCGGCGAAGCACTGATCAAAAACCTCGCGCCGGGTAAATACGGCGTTCGCATGGTGCCACCGCCGGCGAGTGAATTCGCCCCGGCTATGATGTGGCAACAGAGCACGACCATCGAAGGAACCCCCGGACAGGACGTATGGGTCAAGGCCGGTGAACCCCGGTATTTCGCGGAGTTCGGTCCGGCCGGGCATCACGCAGAATTTGGCTTCGTCAGGCCCGATAATTTTGCGCCGATGGGCGGCACCGCATCAGTGACAGGTACCGTAAGAAACCTCCACATGGCACGTCCCCCAGCCATCGCCTGGGAGACCGGTAATCCGCTCGCGGGATGCTGGGTCGGCCTCAACAATCAACTCGGCACAGAAGGCCTGGCCGCGGTGCCCTGCAACGAGGACAGCACATTCGAAATCACCGGCGTGCCAGCGGGTATTTACCAACTTGTCGTCTTCGACAAATACCTGGACCTGATTTTCAATATTCAAACCATTGAAGTCCTTGCAGACACGAACGGCAATGGCATCGATCTGTCTGTGCCTGAAGAAACGACCCGCACGTTCCGCTGGTACGGGACGCAGGACCATTACGTGTTCATGGATGATGGCTGTGGCGATCCCGCATTTGCCGAGGATGGCATTCGACAGGACTGTGAAGTCGGAATACCGGAACAGGCGATCAACCTGCGTTTCAGGGACGGCAGCATTTACGCAACGTCAACCACCGACCTGGATGGCTACCTGCCGTTTGACGAGGTCTTTCCCTTCTTTAGCTGGCTGGTTGCCGAGGTGGATTACCTGCGCTTCAAGCCAACCGGTGTCACTATCGCGACAGATAATGGCGCGAAGAAAAATGGCGATCCGATCGACATCGGCCCGATTGGGCAAGGCAAGTTGAATCCGCAAATTCAGAATCCAGCGGATGGCGGAAGTAATTGCGATGCGACTGGCGCAAACTGCCAGACCCGCACTGAAGTAGGCCCGGCGGTTTTGCTGGAAGGGTACAACGCCTTTATCGGCATGTTCGATCGATTCGAATGGGGCAAGGTGCCCTGGAAGGCGGGCGAGAACGGCGGAATCGCCGGTATCGTGTATTACGCGACGACTCGCGCCGAAGACGATCCCCGTTTTGCGGCAGCGGAGCCCTGGGAGCCGGGCGTGCCGCGCGTACAGGTCAATCTGTATAAGAGCGATCAGTTCGGTGCGATTCAGGAAAATAACGGAATCGCCGGTATCCAGTTCGCTGACGTCGATAACTATCCCTTTGGATGGCAGGATGGTGGCGTCAGGGGTGACGAGGACGTCGATCATAATGGAAACGGCAGTTTCGATATGGGCGATGCCATCGAGGTCGGTCATACCGACAGCTTCGACGATAATCCGCCGACCGATTGTCCTGCGGATTCGGACGATCCGACGCAAATGAACAGCCAGTTCCACCTGCCACCGGCAGGGGAGGCAGCAACGCAATTCAACGGCCGTTGCTACGACGGTCTGCGCAACTTCAACCAGGTGCGACCGGCTGTCTTTGACGGTGGTTACGGATTGGGTGCACCGTTCAGCGGTCAGCAGCTCGATTCCGGTTTTTACGTCGTCGAAGCCAAGACGCCTCCCGGTTACAAGCTGGTGACAGAGCAGGATAAAAACGTCGATTTCGGCGATACGTTCACCATCAATCCGCTGGCACTGCCGCCGATCTGTGTTGGCGACGACAATGTTATCGCGGCAAATGAACAACTCTCTTTATTCCCAGGCGTCGATGCGCCGTTCCAGGGCACGACTCGGCAGTTATGCGATCGCAAGCTGGTGCAAGTCACCGATGGCAAGAACACGGCGGCGGACTTCTTCCTGTTTACGGATGTACCGATTGCCGGTCACCTGCAGGGCTTTATCCTGAACGATCTGGCGAACGAGTTTGATCCCAATTCACCCAATTTCGGTGAGAAATTTGCACCGTCATTCATTCCGGTGTCTGTCCGCGATTACGCGGGCAACGAGGTGTATCACACGACCTCGGACCAGTGGGGCACCTACAACGCGATATTGCCTTCGAGCTACCGCATCAACACCCCGATGGCCTCCGGCGTGTCAGCGAACCTGTTACAGGTTTGCCTGAACTCACCGTTCAAAGACGATCCGGCAAACCCCGGGCAGTTGATTCCTGATCCGTTCTTCAACAAGCAATACACGCAGTTTTGCTACACCTTCAATTTTCACGCCGGTCTCACGACCTACCTCGACACGCCGGTATTGCCGATTGCGGCTTATGCCGGGCCGGGCAACGCGCAGTCCGACTGTGAATACCCGGACCTGACCCCCGCGATTTTGTGGGCCAGCGTTGATGGCAGCAATGGGCCCTACGTGAGCGTGAGCGGTCCCCGCACCATCACCATTCAGTCCGTGGGTACGGTTGACGTGCCCGACCCGGGCCAGATCCGGGCGGATGGCAATAATTATGCGACCATCCAGCGTGATTTCGGTTTCGGTACCGTCGCAGGATCCGTAACGATCAATGGCGTAGAGTTGACGGGCGTTACATGGGGCGATGGCTCAATTACGGGCACGATTCCAGCCGACGCAACGACCGGACAACTCGTCGTCACACGAGCGGACAACGGCAGCTCTACGGTAGACGCCGTCACCGTCATTATCGACGACGGCACTATTTCGACGGTGACACCGGTGATGCCCGGCGAATCCATCCAGGCGGCCATCGATGCGACACCAGCCGGTGGTGTGGTCATGGTTGCGCCCGGTACCTACATCGAGTCGCTGATCATTACAAAGCCGATCCAGCTACAAAGCTGGGGCGCCCGGTCGACCGTACTGAACGCCGCACAAATTCCTTCCGACAAGATCGCGAGGTGGCGTCAGAAAGTTAACTACCTGGCCAACTGTACCAACGAAATCGGCTTGCTGCCGACGCAGGGGAACAACACGGGCAGCGCAAGCGGCGAATGTGGTTTCACCCCGGGCACCGGTCTGTTCACCAACAGTGAGGGCTCCGGCATCCTGGTAGCGCCGCGCAACGGCGCCTTCAACGGCAACCAGCGAGCGCGTATCGATGGTTTCACGATTACCGGCGCTGACCAGTCCGGTGGCATCGTGGTCAACGCTTACGCACAGTTCCTTGAGATCAGTAATAACCTGATCACCAACAACCAGGCCACGATTGGTGCCGGTGGCATACGCGTCGGTGCGGTTTCGTTGCTTGACGCCAATGACAACTGGAGCGATGCGGACAACGATTACCTCAATATCCACAACAACCACATCAGCCAGAACGGTTCCTTGTTTGAGCCCGGCGCCGGTATCGGCATGTACACCGGTAGCGAAAACTATCGCATCACCAACAACTATGTTTGCGGCAACTTTGCTCAATCCGGTGGCGGCGGTATCGCCCATTACGGATTGAGTAACAACGGCCTGATCGCCGACAACAAGATCCTGTTGAACCAGAGTTTCGATCAAACCGTCGGAACCGGCAGCGATGGTGGCGGCATTTTAATCGCCGGCCATGATCCCTTAATCGGCGGTGGCGTCGCCGTATCGGCCGGCAGCGGTAACGTCAAAGTACTGCGCAACCTGATCCAGGCAAACAATGCCGGCTCCAGTGACGGTGGCGGTATTGCCCTGAGCTCGGTTAATGGTGCGGATGTCATCGCCAGCGGCAACCCGGCTCGCTGGAATCACGTCGACGTACTGAACAACATCCTTGCCAACAACGTGGCTGGCTTGACCGCTGGTGGTATGTCCCTGAAGGACTCGCTCCAGGTATCGATCGTGGGTAACACGGTCATGAACAATGACAGCACGGCGACTGCAGCGTTGGCATTTACTGCAAACGGTTGTGGTTCGCTCATTCCGAGCCTGTCTTGCCCGCAGCCGGCCGGCATCGTGTCCTACGCGACCAGCGCGGCGCTCAATGCTATCCGGCCGAACCGGGTCGACGACTTCTCGAACCCGACCATGATGAACAACATCGTCCTCGGTAACCGCTCGCAGCATTGGGATGCTGCAGCCAATGGCGGACTGGGCGGATTGGTGATTGATCCGGGCTTCACTGATTTCGCCGTGGTTGGCGTGGTAGGTGCTCAACTCACTACGACCTACAGCGTCATTGAAGCCACCGCCGATGTCGTGCCTGAGGATCCATTGAATCCTCCGACGAATATTATCGGCAGCGGCGTATTAAGTGCCGAAGAAGACTTCGTGGACAATCCGTATCGCAATAGTCCTCCCGGAAATGGCACACTCAATCCGGACGGCACCTTCTACCCGGGCGGTGAATTCCCGATTCCGGCAGCCGCGGCTGCGGACGAGGGCGGCAACTTCATCGATGTTCATTTCGGCCCCTTGTCGCCGGCAGGTGATTATCACCTGCAAACGACGACGACTGCAGCCAACGCTGCCGCCGATGCCGGTGCAGCACCGTCTGCTTACCCGAACGCAGCGCTCGACATCGATCGGGACGCACGACCGCAGGGCGCGGACCTTGCGTCGGCGCTCTACGACATCGGTGCCGATGAAATCCCGGGCGCCGTCACCGGAGACGGTGGCAACCAGGCGCCGCGTATTACCACGCCACGCAATGGCAACAACAACGGCAACAACAACTTCTCTGCCTACGTTGGCGTGACGTTCTCACTGCAGGTTGTGGCCAGTGATCCGAACGGTGATGCGCTGACGTACAGTCTTTGCCGCGGCGGATTGGGTGCAAGCGGCGGTTGTAACACGGGCAGCGGAAACTATCCGGGCCTGCCCACGGGTATGACGATCGATCCGAGCTCCGGGCTGATCGCATGGCCCGATCCCAGCGGCACCCTCGGTAACCTGAATAACTTCCGTGTAACGGCATCCGACGGGTCTTTATCCGACACGAACGTTTTCCGCATCGTCCTGCGCAACGCCGATGCTCCGGTCGCCGTCAATGATCGACGACAGATCAGGGGCGGTGGTCTGTGGACGGTGGCAGCACGACGAGGCGTCCTTCGCAATGACACGATACCCAATGAAGCAGACTACGGCGTGACCGAAGCACGCATCGTCAGCAATCTCACGAGTGGTGGCAATGTCGCGTTACGGCCGGACGGTGGATTCACCTACACACCAGCGCCCTCATCGTTTATCGGTACGACCACCTTTGAGTATGCGGCCGCGAATAACGCGGGTTCGAGCACTGCGACGGTGACGCTGATTCGCAGCATCGCCATAACGGACGCAAGACACGTACCGGGTGTTGGCTACCACATTACGGGATTCGGCATTCCGGGTGAAACGTTGACGATTTACGTGGATCCTCCGCGTCGAGGCAACCGTAACCGTCGGGTACTTGGTACCGTTACTCCCGACGCTGGCGACGGCAGTTGGACATTGGACGCCGGAGGCGCATTTGTCGCAGGCTCCGTGATCGACATCTGGTCTAATGTACGAGCACATCGGGTGAACAACTTTGCCCTGTTCAGCGAGACCGCCAACAGCGCTCCGCTCTCCACGTCGTTCGTACAATGTGCGCTCGACTCCAATGGCAACGGTGAGCTGGATGCGGGTGAAGGTTATATCGATGACGATACCCATAACGGTACCTATAACTGGGTAGATCCCGCCAGACCCCACAAGGTCTGCAGGCACCTGGCTGCCGGCGACGGTTTCGCCAGGATGGCCGATGACAAGGAGATCTATGGCTTCGGCTTCAACGACCTGACGGGAACAGCTTCCAACCTCGCGGTCGACAAGGGCATTCTCAATGCCCAGTACCCGGCACCAACGCTGGAATTCAACGAGGGCGACGAGGTCAACCTCACGTTGACCAACGTGGGCATGCTGGTACGCCCGGATATCTTCGATCCGCATACCGTGCATTTCCACGGCTTCCCGAATGCATCGACCGTATTCGATGGTGTGCCGGAGAGCAGTATTGCGATCAATGCCGGCTTCAGCCTGACGTACTACTACAAAACCGTTCAGCCAGGCACCTTCATGTACCACTGCCATGTTGAGGCGGCGGAGCACATGCAGATGGGCATGCTGGGTAACCTTTACGTCAATCCGGCGCAGAACGGCACATCCTATACCGTAGATGGGGACACGTTCACCAAGTTCGTCTACAACGACGGTGACGGTTCGACCGGCTACGATGTGGTCGTGCCGATCCAGATCGGCTCGTTCGACTCAAGTTTCCATGACGCGTCGCAGGCGGTGCAGCCGCTGCCATTCGCAGAGATGCACGATGACTATCCACTGCTCAACGGTCGCGGTTACCCGGATACCCGCTCAACCGGCGACGTACCCGTCTTGCCGGGCGGTAACAAGCAAAGCGCTGGTATTACCAGCAGCAATGAATCGTCGCAGAAGGTCAGCTCGGCCATTACTGCGACCGCCGGTCAGCGAATCCTGCTACGCATTAGCAACCTGAATGTCACCCAGTTCAATACGCTGGCGACAACGGGCCTGAACATGCAGGTGGTTGGCACGGGTGCGCACATCCTGCGCGGTCCCGAAACTGTGAATGGTGATGGCAGTACGTCAGCCGGAGCTGATCTGTACTACGACACCAACTCGATAACACTGGGCGGTGGCGAAGCAGTGGACGTGCTGATCGATACTACGGGCGTGACACCAGGAACCTACTTCCTGTACTCGACCAACTTGAATGAACTTAGCAACGGCACCGAAGATTTCGGCGGAATGATGACCGAAATAGTCATCAACTGATATCCGGGAGATAACGAGAATGAAAAAGCAAGTAAACATCAAAGCAATGCTCCTGGTTCCAGTCCTGCTGGCGTTCGCGCCACTGACAGACGCTGCGATCATGGGCCTATCAGGGACGGAATGTGATGGAGCAGGCTCAGCGTGTTTCGATCTCACGGCCAGAACCGGGCACATAGCGCTCGGCGACGGCAACAGTCTCCTGGCCTGGGGATACGCCAACGCCAACGGCGCAGACGTGATGCAATACCCGGGGCCGACGTTGATCGTGAATCAAGACGACCGTGTAACAGTGACGCTGACGAATGATCTGGCGGACCCGGTTTCGATCGTATTTCCCGGGCAGGTGGATGTTACCGCTAGCGGTGGTTCGGCCGGCCTCGTGACGCAAGAAGCGGCGCCGGGCGGTACGGACACGGTGACCTACACGTTTACCGTGAGCGAGCCCGGAACGTACATGTACCAGAGCGGCACGCAACCGGAGATCCAGCTCGAAATGGGCCTGGTCGGTGCGATTATTGTTCGCCCAACGGGATTCGATGCCACCGATCCGGCAAAACGCACAGCATACGGCACGGCCGCCACGGCCTATGACCGGGAGTTCTTGTTCTTCCTGGGCGATATGGATCGCAGCGCGCATGAAGGTCTGGACGGTGGCATACCCATCGATCCGGCCAGTTACAGCGCGACCCTGTGGTTTATCAACGGCCGCAACGGGCCCGATACCTTACTCGCCGATTCTGTAGCGTGGCTGCCGTCACAACCGTACGGTGCACTCGTACAGGCCGAACCGAGCGAGCGCGTGTTGATGCGATTGCTGGGTGGCGGGCGCGATTTGCATCCGTTCCATCACCATGGCAACAACAGTTGGCAGATAGCTCAGGACGGTCGGGTACTGCAAAGCGCTCCCGGTGCGGAAGCCGGATACCCCGATTATGTGGAGACTGGTGGCGCGGTGACCGATGGCAGTGTCGATGATTGGTTACCCAATGACGCGGCGCTACCCGATCAGGCTGTGTCGAACTACACCATTACCATTGCACCGGGGGCGACCTACGACTCGATCTTTACCTGGACGGGTCGAGACATGAACTGGGACATCTATGGCGATCGTCCTGGACATTCATCGGCCGATTGCGACACGGGGGGCGTCAGCGCACTGCTTCCCAGTGAAGACCCGAACGGCCACTGCAAAGACCTGTCGGTCAAGCTACCCGAACAACAGGCGCTGGGCTTCGGCGGTTTGTGGTCCGGCAGCCCATTCCTGGGCACGACGGAGGCGCTGCCGCCGCTGACGGGCGGACTGAACCCGGCCGGCGGCTACTCATTCATTTGGCACTCTCACACTGAACGTGAGTTGACCAACGACGACGTTTTCCCGGGTGGCATGATGACGTTTATCATCGTTCAGGGGCCCGGAACGCTTCCGGCTCCAGGCACGCCCTCAGCACCTTAACCACGCCAAGGAAGAAAAGACATGAAGAACAAACAATTCATCAAACAAGGCGCCACCGCGGTTGCCCTGGCAATGATCCTTGGTATCTCAGCGGCGAACGCAGCCGAGGTGTATTTGCGAGCTGAGGCGTTCACCAAGACAATTCCTGACGGGTCGGGTGTTGACGGTAATGGCACGGCAGACGTAACCATGTGGGGCTATGCTGAGTGCACTGCAACGACCACGATTTCGAATCCGTTCGACAACTGCGGAACCGCGACGTCTCCGGGCCCGCAGATAAATGTGCCGGTGGGTGATTCTTTGACGGTTCACTTATCCAATGGGTTGCCGGAAGCGAGCTCGATTATGATTGCTGGCCAGGCGAATGCGCCGTTGCCACCAAGTCCGACCCGTGTAAATGGTCGCGTTCAGTCTTTTGTACCTGAGGTTGCGTCCGGCGCCGTCGGCACGTACGAGTGGGCGACCCCAAGACCCGGTGCCTTCCTGTACCAGTCCGGATCGCATGTCCAGCTGCAGGTGCAGATGGGACTGTATGGCGCGATGGTGATGGATTCGGTGTGTACCGATCCGCTGGATGCACAGTGCGCCTATCCGGACGTCGCTTATGATGCCCGGGAAGTACTCATCTTTAGCGAAATTGATCCAGCATTGCACAATCCTGCTCCGACGCCGGCGAATGCCAGCAAGGACGGCTATGTACCACGATTCTTCCTGATCAACGGTGAGCCGTTCTCAGGCGTTGCCCCGAGCACGGCCGCCGGTGTCGCGGGCGACAACATTCTGCTGAGCATGATCAACGCCGGCCTTGAGAATCTCGCACCGCAACTCCTCGGTGGCTACCTGGATGTGATCGCGGAGGATGGCAGATTAGCGCCGACGCACCGCAGCCAGACCACGATTCTTCTACCGGCCGGCAAATCTCAGGATGTCTTGTTTCAACCCACCGTGCACGGCAATTACCCGCTGTTCGACCGTCGTTTGCGAACGGTCAGCGACACCGCTTTGAACAGCGGCATGTTTACGAAAATCCAGGTGATGTGCGCGGCTCCCTGTGTGGATTTCTCAGACCCGCTCAACGCAACAGTATCTTACGGCGGCCCGAGCCAGGACGTAGATCAGAATGTAACCGTGATTGATCCGGGATTCGGGATTCAGCTGGCAGGCAATACCTGGCGGCGGACGATGAGCTCGTTTGACATCAACGCCAATACGGTGCTCGAGTTCACATTTGAAGTGGGCGGTACCGTGCCTGCGGAAATTCAGGGCATCGGTTTTGACGTAGACGATGCTTTGAGTCAGCCGCAGATATTCCGTCTTGCGGGTACTCAAGCATGGGGCAATGGCGATTTTAGCTACACCGGTCCCGGCCCGCAGACTTTTACAATTCCGGTTGGCGAGTACTACCAGGGTATGGGTATGCACCTGGTCTTCGCCAATGATCACGATGCCGGTGTGCCTGATAGCATCGGGACTTTTACCAATGTGCGGATTTTTGATGTAGTGCCGGATCCCGCACCACCAGTAATCAGTGACCCGGGTAATCAGAGCGCACGCGTTGATTCGCCGGTGCAGTTTGCGATGTCGGCGACCGATGTCAACATTGGCGATACCCTCACATTTTCGGCAGACGTGTTGCCGACTGGCGTTAGTATTGCGTCCGATGGCACCTTCAGCGGTACGCCGACATCAGAGGGTGACACGATCGTCACCGTGACTGTTGACGACGGTACCGGTCTTTCGGATTCTGTGACCTTCACCTGGACGATTGTGCCGGCATGTGTCGACTGCATCGACTTTGCGACCGCAACGACATCGTCATTTCCACCGACTGGCCAGGATATTGATAGCGATGTCACAGTCGTAAACAGTGGCATTGGACTTCGTTTGGCACGTAATACGTGGCGGGCGACTGATGCTACCTACGACATCACGGCGACCACCGTACTCGAGTTTACCTTCGAGGGTGGTGGCACAGTACCGGCCGAAATTCAGGGTATCGGTTTTGATGCGGACACGGCGCTCAGTCCGACGCAGATATTCCAGATCGCGGGTACTCAAGCATGGGGTAACGCTGCTGGCGGCTCTTACAGCGGAACCGGTAAACAGTTCTTTAGTATCCCGGTTGGTACGTTCTATACAGGATTTGGTATGAAGCTGGTATTTGTGAACGACCACGACGCACGGCCTTCGGATAGTTCCGGGACCTTTAGCGACGTTCGCGTCGTCACACCGTAGCCTCGAATGAGCTCGGACACAGAGGAAATTTGGTATGAGAGGAATATTTCGCCAGGGATTTGGCAGCAAAACGGAGACGCCGCGACGCGTTGATATCGGCCGGGGCAGGCTGCTCCAGCCGGTAGAGACAAAGTCGCGGTCACGGGCGATAGAGCGACCGGCACCGGCCTATACGAAGACTGTGCCACTGGCGATCGTTATCGGACTTGTTGTCGCTGCATTGATCACTCTCGCGGGTTGCGCGAGTCAGCGATCGGCAGCGACCGCGAATAACTCGATCGAAATTGACTCGCTGCGCTTGACAGCTGCTGGCCACTTTCTCGATTTGCGTTACCACGTCCTGGATGCCGAGCGCGCCAACGCGTCATTGGGTCCGGGCGTAAAGCCGGTATTGATCGATGACGCCACTGGCACGGTGATGGCCGTGCCAACGAGTGCGAAACTGGGTTCATTGCGGCAAACACGCGGCGTGCAGAAACCGGATCGCAGCTACTTCGTCTTATTTGTTAACACCGCGCGACTGTCTTCGGGCGGTCACGTGACCGCCAAGATCGGTGACATGACATTCGAGAATTTGGTTATCGAATAAACCTACAGGCGGTACCGCGATATCAACAAGCTACGTATATCACTGCTGGAACGACTGGGAATGGCCGCGCTGGCGGCTTTCCTGTCGGCGACCACTTTGGCCGCCGAAGTTTCGCTCGATCTCAAGAATCAGCTTGAGAATGCAGCGGTCGGCGCAACGATTGCGGTGATCATCAGCTACCGCAGCGAATCGAACCCGTTCGCCCTGCGCAGGAGACTGCAGGCAGAGGAGCGCCGCTTTCGTCGCAGCGCCGTTCCCAGAACGCTGAAAGCAGAGGCCTACGATGGCGGCGAGCGCATCGTCAGACTCATCGAGGCGCTCGGCGGTAGCAATACCCGTAACCTCTGGATTGCAAGCTCGGTATCGGCCGATGTGACAGCGGACATGATCGATCAACTGCTGGCACAGCCCGACATCATTCAAGTGCGGCCCGACAGCGCTGTGGAATCGCCCTTGCCCATGGCGGGGCCCAACCTCGCACCCGAGTGGAATATTGATGCGGTCGGCGCGCCGGCTTTATGGCAGTCCGGTTACCAGGGGGGCAGTGTCGTCGTCGCATCCCTGGACACCGGCGTGGACGGGCTGCACCCGGAACTCGCCGTCAGTTATCGCGGCGGCACCAATAGCTGGTTCGACCCTTACGGCGAACATACGACACCTTACGATCGGACCGGCCACGGCACGCAGGTGATGGGCATCCTGGTCGGGGGTGACGCCAGCGGATCTTCCATCGGCATCGCACCGCAAGCGAAATGGATTTCCTCGAAAATATTCAATGATGCAGGCGTTGCCACGGAAAGCGCCATTCACGCGGCATTCCAGTGGCTCCTCGATCCCGACGGTGATCCTCTGACCGACGATGCACCGGATGTCGTCAATAATTCCTGGAGCATCGCCGACTTCGGCGTTTGCGACAGCCAGTTCCTGCCCGATATCGAGGCGCTCAAGGCGGCTGATATCGCGGTGGTTTTCTCGGCCGGTAACTCCGGACCTCAACCGCAAACAGGAACCAGTCCCGGCAACAACGCGGGTGTCCTCAGCATCGGTGCCACGGATTCTACTGGCGCGGTTGCGGCCTTTAGCAGCCGTGGTCCTTCGACATGCGACAACTCCTTGTTGCCGAAATTCGTTGCGCCGGGCGATGGTGTGCAAACTACGGACTTGTCATTCGGTGGTAACGCATTTTACGTCTCGGTGTCGGGTACATCATTTGCCGCACCCCACGTTGCCGGTGTTCTTGCGCTACTGCGCGATGCGATTCCTCCCGCCAGTGTCGATGAACTCGAGTCGGCATTGACCGGCACGGCAAACGACATTGGCGCTCCGGGGGCCGATGAGGATTCCGGTTACGGACTGATCGATGCCGTTGCCGCGCTCGACGCGCTGGCCTATCCCATCGATCTCGATGGTGATGGCTTCGGCCCGACGCTGGATTGCGACGACACCGATGCCACGATATATCCCGGTGCCCCGGAAGTGCGACGCGATGGTATCGACCAGGACTGCAATGGTTACGACCTCACGATCAAGGTCCATCAGGCGGTGTACAGCCACGACGGAACATCGCTGCGGCTGCGCGTAACCAGCAACTTGCGTGAATTCGCCGAGATCGAAGTTGTGGGTGTCGGCGCGCTGCAATATCGGGAACACTACAAAGACTGGTTCTTGAACGGGGGGTCAGTGGATGGCTACGAGAACCCGGTAATCACCGTCCGTGGCATTGAGGGCGACCTCTCTGTCACGCCACGCAAACCCCTGCCGCGGCGCTAGCTGGGAGACTGTTATTACTATTAGCTGTGAAATTCGAAACGACTCGCGCCAGAACCCGAGGAGTGAAGCGATGGTCGTCGAAAACGATGATCTGTCGATTCGGCTTGCCGACGCGATCCGCAGTATTTCGGAAATGATCCACAGTGGAGCGGTTTGCGATGACATTGCAATGGCCGCGGCAGAGTGCGCCGTCTCAATGGTGCCGGGCGCACACGCAATCGTCATAGGTATTGCCGTGGATGGTCAATCCGCCAGAATTATGGCGTCAGCCAACGCGCCCTTCGTCGTTGCTGGTCAGGACCTGCCGCTACCGAAAGGCTGCATTGCTCTGACCGCACTTGCAGAGCCCATGACGGTTCATGTCGAATCCGCTGAATGTGAGCAGCAGTTGTTGTCCTTGTGCCAGGATAATCCAGCCGGCCCGAACGCTGTAGTTGCCTGCAAAGTCGTGCCGCGAAACGATTCACAATCCGTGCTCCTGATATTGATTGCTGATCGAGCATCAGCGGCCCAGGCAAATGAAGTATTGATGACGCTCAGCGAGCTACTGATAGCGCTCTGTGCCGGACGTGATGCGGGTGCGTTGCACTCGCAAAGATTGGTCGACATTGCGCGGGCAAAGAACGAGTGGGAGAAAACGGTGGATGCCCTGCCAGAAGTCGTGTGTATTCTGGATCAGTATGGAAATGTCGTCCGCAGTAATCGAACGGTCGAGCGCTGGGGACTTGGCGATGTCGGCGCTGTTCGGGGTATCCATATACATGATCTCCTGCACGGAAACTGCATGCTAAGCAATTGTCCGTTGCGAGATGCAGTTTCTCTGTCCATGGCCGCACAAACCACCAATGGCTACCTGGAATCGGCGATCACTGACCCTGTTCTGGCACGCACGCTTATCGTTCATACGCGCCTGATGCCCGAAATCTTCGCGGACGACGACACTCAACAGCCACAACCAAGCGCGGTTGTCGTGCTGTCGGACATATCCGCCTTACAGCGGGCACAACAGGAACTGGCCACCTTAAACAAGGATCTCGAAGCCCGCGTCGAGCGACGAACTGAGGCATTCGTTGCGACGAACAAGGAGCTCAGTGAAGAGGTTACCCGGCGGCGTGCCGCCGAACGAGAGTTACAAACTTCACGAGATGAGCTCGCGGATTTGACTCAGCAGCTGATTAAAGCGCAGGAAGAGGAGCGCGAAAGACTGTCTCGCGAACTGCACGATTCTCTCGGGCAGTCTCTTGGAGCAATCAAGTATTCGCTCGAGCGTGTTGTGGCCATGCTCGAGCATGCCGGCCCCCCCTGGGAGCCACAAAAGGAAATTACGTCAATCGTTGACCGGGTTGGCGAATTGATACGAGAAGCGCGCTCGATGGCGATGGGGCTGCGGCCGCCGATGCTGGATGACATTGGAGCTGCATCCGCGGTTGACTGGCTCTGCCAGACTTTCGCGAAAACATTCACCGATATCAATTTTCAAGTCGAACTGGAAGCATCCGATGGCGAAATTCCGGACCAACTGTCGACGACGATATACAGGATTGTCCAGGAAGCTGTGAACAACGTTGTCAAGCATGCGTCGGCGAAAAAGGTGCTGGTACTTCTAAGCTTGAATCACGACGTTATCCAGTTGGAAGTACTGGACGATGGGATTGGCTTTAGTAATAACACCCTTGATACAGGTCATTTCAAGAAGATCGGCAAGATGGGTCGTCTCGGAATGCGTGAACGCGCTGTAAATTCGAATGGCTTACTTACTGTCGAGTCATGGCCCGGCGAAGGCACCCGGGTGCGCGCAGAGTGGCCTTTACAAGAAGTGCGGAAATTAAGTGGAGTAACGGAAAGTGAATAGAAAATTAAATGGCTTTACTTTGTTGGAGTTGCTGGTCGTGATGGTGATCATTGGACTGCTCGCCGGCCTTGTTGCACCCCGCTATTTTAGCCAGGTTGGCAAGTCCCAGGTGAAGGTTGCCGCGGCTCAAATCGATTCACTCGATAAGGCCGTGGTGCAGTTTCGCCTTGACGCGGACCGTTTTCCCACGTCGGAAGAAGGTTTGGCGGCGTTAAACGAACAACCTGTGGATGTCGTTTCCTGGTACGGCCCTTACTTGAAAAAGGCAGTTCCCGACGATCCCTGGGGCCGCCCCTTCGTATACAAGGAACCCGGCGAGCACGGCGACTTCGATTTGTACACGCTCGGTAAGGATGGCCGCCCCGGTGGTACCGCCGAAGATGCGGATATTACGAACTGGTAATCGGCAATGCGTTTTAGAGTAAAAGCAGTCGACAATGCACAGAGTATTTCCGTGTGCATGATCGACGCGCCCAACGAAAGCGATGCGCGTCGGCAAATTGCTGAACATGGCCTGCACGTAATTTCGATTGCGCGTGATCTAAAACTGACTTTTTCTTCACGCAAGAAGTTTCCGCTGGTGTCATTCAGCCAGGAACTGGTGTCACTGCTGGATGCGGGGCTGAACCTGGTCGAGTCGATCGATACCCTGACGGAAAAAGAACACAATGCCGGAATTCGGCGTACCTTGGATCAAGTCCGATCCAGACTCCTCGAGGGACGGACGCTTTCCTTCGCGATGGAGGAAATACCGACCGCTTTTCCCGCACTCTATGTGGCGACGATTCGAGCCAGTGAAAAAACCGGTGCTATTCGAGAGGCGGTGAAGCGTTACGTTGTCTATCAAAAAAAGCTGGACGTGCTGCGAAAAAAAATAGTCAGTGCATCAATTTATCCTGCAGTTTTGTGCAGTGTGGGCCTCCTGGTGACGTTTTTCCTGGTCGGCTATGTCGTGCCGCGATTCAGCAGCATCTACGAAGACCTGGGCAGCGAAATTCCCGCTTCGTCACGGCTGCTGATGAAATTTGGCCAAATGCTGCAAGATAATGGCACAGTCGCGTTGCTGGTGTTTTTTGCCGCGCTCGCAGCCATCATCTATGGCGTCTCAAGGCCGGCGTTCAGAGCGGCGGTTGTCCGTGGTTTGACCCGCATCCCCGCGATTGGCAGACAGATTTTTACCTATCAGCTGGCACGGCTTTACCGAACCGTTGGCATGTTGCTGCGCGGCGGTACGCCGGCGATTACGGCACTTAGAATGTCGAGTGGTCTGCTCAGCGAGGCGCTGCGACCGCGTCTGGCGCAAGCTATCCAGTCAGTGGCTGAAGGCAGGTCGCTGACGATTGCCCTGGAGAGCGATCACCTGACAACACCGGTCGCGACACGCATGCTTCGGGTTGGTGAGCGCAGCGGAAATATGGGTGAAATGATGGAGCGCATCGCGGAGTTCTACGATGATGAACTCGATAGTGCGGTCGATATTCTCAGCAAGCTGATCGAACCGGTACTAATGCTGGTGATAGGGCTCGTGATCGGTTTTATCGTTGTCATGATGTACTTCCCGATTTTTGAACTTGCCGGGAGCATCCAGTGAGCAAAATAACGGCGATGAGTGGTGCGCGAAGCGACGGTGTGGACGAATTTGCCATTGAGCTGACGCTAAAGTACAAAGGAAGAACGATCAAGCGCTATCAACTGGACGGCAAACGCACGATTATTGGCCGAAGTCAGGATGCAAATATTCGTATCAGCAGCCGTTACCTGAGCAGGCAACATGCCATTATTGGTATTGATGGAGCCGGCCCCTACGTTGCCGACCTTAACAGCAAGAACAAGACTTTCCTGAACGGCAACGAAGTTGACAGGTCGGAATTGCGACAGGGCGATATTATTTCAATTGGATTTCATCGCATCCATATTTCATCGCTAAGGGTACCCAGTGTCTCGACCGCACACGATTGTGACGACGCCGAAGCACGTTCGACAGGTAACGAGATCAAAGCAGTGAAAAAAATCGCTGAAGATCCCGGCACGAAGTCGATCGATGCGGCACCATGGCCGGTTGAATCAACGAATGACGTGCTATCTGAGCTTGCGGATTCGCCCGACCCGGATGGTATCGAACGGAAGGCGGTCGAGGATGCCATAGTTTGTGCATCCGAAGACGGTCGCGACGTCCTTGAAGCGCTTGCTGAGCAGTTTGCCCACGATGAGGAGCAACTGAACTGCGCGCTCGGCGAAATATTCGATTACCGAACCATCGACAGCCATGAACTGATGAGGCTGCAGCCGGATTTCAACTCCTTGAGTCTTGCCCAGTCACGTGAACGACAATGTGTAATGGCGCTGGAGTCGGACCTGCAAACGGCCATCATATGTAATCCATTCGACCAGAATATCAGACCGTGGATAGAGTCGCGATTTCCTGACGCGCTGCAATGGCTGCTCGTATCGCCCGGCAACATGAGCGCGTTCATCGCTCGTCAGGAGCAGTCCACTAACGCGATGGATTCTGCCATTCAGGCAAGCGACGACGTTAGCGGCGTCGATGACGATATTGAAGACCTGTCTCTCGCGTCCATCAGTCAGGACTCCAGTCCCGTGGTGAAACTCGTACATTCGACGCTTTACGATGCACTGCGTGCAGGTGCCAGTGACATCCATATGGAGTCGGGTAGTGGAGCACTCGAAATTCGATACAGGATTGACGGAGTGCTTGCTCATGTCGCATCTGCCACCGGAACTGATATTGCCGAGCAGGTCATCTCCCGTATCAAAGTTATGTCGGAATTGGATATTGCTGAGCGAAGAATTCCGCAGGACGGTAGCTTCAAGAGTGTTTATGAGGGTCGTCCCATCGATTTTCGCGTTTCCATTATGCCGAGTTCGTTTGGTGAGGACGCCGTCTTGCGTGTTCTCGACAAACGAGCTGTGACGGATCAGATGACAGAGCTGAGTCTGGACAGTCTGGGTTTCGCGGCCGGCACAGTAGAGTCGCTAAGAAAATTAAGCGATCGCCCGTACGGTATGTTGCTCGTTACGGGACCGACCGGAAGTGGCAAGACGACAACTTTGTACGGTGCGATTTCCGAGACAAACAGTGGCCTTGGCAAGATCGTTACGATCGAAGATCCTGTCGAATATCAACTGCCCGGTGTGTTGCAGATTCCAGTCAATGAGAAGAAAGGCCTGACTTTCGCGCGCGGCTTGCGCTCCATTTTGCGTCATGACCCGGACAAAATAATGGTCGGTGAAATCCGTGATCCGGAGACCGCACAAATAGCCATTCAGTCAGCGCTGACCGGGCACCTCGTTTTTACCACCGTGCACGCGAACAATGTTTTCGATGTGTTGAGCCGCTTTTTGCACATGGGTGTCGATGCCTACAGTTTCGTTTCCGCGCTCAACGGAATTCTCGCGCAGCGCCTGCTCCGAATCGTGTGCCAGAACTGTGGCGAAAACATTGAACCCAGCAAAGCGATGCTGGAGTCCACCGGGGAACCGCTGGATGTTGCGCGCGGTTTTAATTGGCGGGCTGGCCACGGCTGCAGTGAGTGTCGTGGAACCGGCTATCGTGGCCGTAAGGCTGTTGGTGAATTGCTTGTCCTGAACGATGAACTGCGCGAGGCGATCATTGGCAGAGAGCCGGTCAGAAAACTAAAAGAATTGGCGAAAGCCGGCGGTGTACAGTTCATCCGCACGGCAGCGCTGAACCTGGTCCGTGATGGACTGACGACAATGGAAGAGGTGGACCGTGTCACCACTATGGCGTGATGAAATAGGGGTCTTCATAGGGCCCGCCAAAGTCGTACTCGCCAGAATGAGGCGAGGGCTGCGACCGAAATGCGTTGCCGAGCAGGGCGTTTCTGTCGATGTGGCTAACAGCGGTGACTGGCAACCAGCGATCACAGCACTGGGCCAGCAATTGGCCAATGAGCTTTGGCAGAACGCGAACGTTCGTATTGTGGTATCCGATCACTGGGCGCGATACGCGATGTTGCCGTGGTCACCGGAACTGGTTCGTCCGGCCGAACGGATGGCACACGCACGCATGATTCTGGACAGCACTTACGGTGACGTTGCGGACAGCTGGACGATTAGTCTGAGCGATAATCCACCGCGTACGGCATCAATCGTCAGTGCAATTCCGACACAGTTGCTTGATCAGTTGCATACCGCTCTCGCCAGCCACAAACTAAACATCGTGTCGCTGCAACCGCACTTGATCGTGGCCTACAACGGGTGGCGAGACAAGCTGCCGGATTCGGCGGCGTGGTTCGCGTCGATCGATGATGGATCGCTTGCCGCATTGCACATCACGGACGGGCGGTGTGATCGGGTTCGCTCGGTCCGTATTAGTGATGATTGGGGTGCAGAGATGCGCCGTATGCAGACGATGGGTAGACTCGCTCAAGGCCGTCCTGCAGAGGGGCAGGTGTTTGTCGATGCTCCGAGTTGGTTGCGTGACGAGGCGGATACGAACAATGCAGCCCTTAAATGGCTTGAAGACGACCGTGCACCACAAAATATTGCCGACAAGGTTTCGTTGCTGAAGGGGATGTACGGATGATGCCGGTACGTATCGAGCTTGATTTCAGCAAGCCCCAACGCCGGATACCTGTGCTCGGCCTTATTGTGCTGCTGTTGGGAGCCGGGGCAGTCTACCTCACCGTCACCGACTACCGCTCCGTGTCGGTAGAGTCGGAGCTGATCGCGATCAATATTTCCCGTTATGAGACTAAGAACCGGGCACTGCAGCCAGAGGCTGGCGCAGTTGATCCGGATGAGGTGTCCGCGGCGACCGACGAGTTGACCACGCCCTGGTCCGATCTTCTTGATGATCTGGAATTGGCGGCACGTGATAATGGAAAAGATGTTGCGCTATTGGAAATCGCTCCGGATCTTGGCAAACAATCGGTCAGAATATCCGGCGAAGCAAGAACGCTGACTTCAGCGCTGGATTACCTGAGTCGCCTGCAAAGCGCGGAATCCATCGCTTACCCGTTGCTGGAAAATCATGAAGTCCGAACGTCGGAACGTGACCGTCCGGTGCATTTTGTTATCGTGGCCTATTGGAGGTTGATGTGACTGAGTCATCGGTGAACATCGCCACGCAGTCGGTTGTTACGGACGCAGGAGCCGTGGCACTAGCGTCATCGGCAGCAACCACCGCTCTGCGCGTTCGCGAGTCAACGTCAGCGATTGTGCCTTACCTTTCCTACGCAGCGCAGCGGCTGGGCCATCTCGGCGTCGTCGGCTTATCGCTATGCGTATTCAGCCTGATCGCCTTCACATCCGGCAATCTTGCGCTTCACCAGCAGGTGAGCGACCAGGCCGCCAATCTGGTCGTTGCCCGAGAGGCGGTGGCGAACAATGCCATGCGCGATTCTGATCCGTCGCCCGCCGCGGCAGCGGGCCGGTTTGTCGATAGCCTGCCGGGTAGAAACGAGGTTCCGCAAATTATGGGCAGTGTTGTTGCGGTCGCCGCTACCGCCGGTATTGAACTTGAGCGCGGCAGCTACGAATACGTGAGTTCCGGTGACGGTGCTATTGCTCGATACCGAATGTCACTTCCCGTGAATGGCAGCTATCCACAGGTTCGGCAGTTCATCGAAAACTTGCTCGCGACCGTTCCTGCAATAGCATTGGATAACATGCGTATCGAGCGCGACAATATTTCTGACCAGGTAATTGCGGCGGATTTGCGATTCACGGTCCTTCTGGAGGCTGGGCAATGATTAGTCGGCTGGGTAAAAAAGGCAAGATACTAATGATCTTGATGCTGGTTGTGTCTGTTTCCGGTGCGAGTGCAGTTACGCCGGTAGAAACGGCGCAGGACGTCGTTGTAGCCATGCTCCCGGCGCCTGCACAGCGCAGCGAAGAAAACCTTGTCGCTGACACACGGCACGCGGAGAGCGATCGCAATGTGCTGCCAGTACGTGAGGCGCCTACCGGCAACAAGGAAAACCTGTTTTCCGGACACAGCTGGTATACGCCACCGCCGCCACAGCCGGTACGCAAGGCGGCGCCGATACGTCGTGGGCCGGTCGCCCCGCCATTGCCTTATGAACTAATGGGTACCTACGAGCAGGGCGACAATGACACGCTGTACTTGCTTGTCAAAGGAGACCGGGTTTACGACGTTATGGTCGGCGATACCCTGGACGGCACGTATACCGTTGACGGCGAAATGAACGGACAACTCATGTTCACCTACTTACCACTTAATACGAGTCAGGGACTGCGACTCGGAGAACAGCAATGAATAAGACACTAGGCGCTATCGTAATCGCGTGTTATTGCCTCGCACTGGGTAGCTGTGCGGCCGGAGGCAAACCGCATCAACAGGGAATCGAAGCGCTTGAGGCGGGTGACTACGAAACGAGTATCGCAGCCCTCGAGGAGGCAGTGCGTAAAGACCCGGGGAACCTGACCTACCGCCTGGATCTGAAAACAAAACGTGATCAGGCGATCCAGCAATTGATGGCGGATGGCGATGCGGCCAGGGCCGGGGGCGATTGGGATGCCGCTGTGGCCCATTACGAGCGCGTGCTGAAGATTGAAAGTCGTAACGGCCGCGCACTTCGCGCGCTTGATGCGGTTGCCGAGGACCGCGTTCATGCAACGATGGTCGCCAAGGCACAGCAAATGTACGACAACGGTGAGGCGGACGCGGCGACGGTCCAGCTCAGGGCCGTGCTGTCCGAAGATCCAGGCGTTTATGCGGCGCGGACCTTGCTCGACAAAATCAATGCAACGAAGGCGGCCGTAAACGTCACTCCGCACTTACGCACCGACAACGATGCGCCGGTGACGCTGCAATTTCGTGACGCCAATACGAAAATGATTTTCGAGGTGCTGTCGCGTCAAACCGGTATCAATTTCATCTTCGACAAAGATATCAGGGCGGATGGCAAGACCACCATATTCGTGCAGAACGTGCCCATCGAGCAGGCTATCGATCTGGTGCTCAGCCAGAACCAGATGGGCCGGCAGATTTTGTCGGAGAACATGGTTTTGATTTATCCGAATACGCCGATCAAGCAGCAGGAATACCAGGACCAGATCGTCAAGACGTTTTACCTGACAAACGCCGATCCGAAGCAGTTCAGTGAAATGCTCAAGACGATGTTGAACGTAAAGACTATTTTCGTGGAAGAGCGCTCTAATGCTGTCGTCGTTCGCGATACGCCGGAAGTCATTCGCATGGCGGAAAGCCTTCTTGCATCCATCGACTTGCCGGAATCCGAGGTCATGATGGAGGTGGAAGTTCTTGAGATCACCCGAACCCAGCTCCAGCAGCTCGGTATCCAGTATCCGGGAGCCGTGGGATTTGAGCCAACCCCACTTGCCGGCGACCCGTTGGTCCTGGCCGATTTGAAAGATCAGGATTCGACAACCATTAAGGTTACAAATGTTCCGGTTACCGTAGATATCGCGAAAGAGGTTGGCGCATCGAACCTGCTGGCGAGCCCGAGAATCCGGGCACGAAATCACGAGAAGGCGAAGATTCTTATTGGACAGCGAGTTCCCGTGATCACCAACTCAGTCACGCCGACGACGAACGGTTCTTCGGTTGTGACAGGAAATGTTCAATACGTGGACGTGGGGTTGTCGCTGTCGGTTGAGCCGACAATTCACCTCGACGATGAAGTAGCGATCAAGGTCGATCTTGAAGTCAGTAACATCATTAAGGAAATCTTCAACTCGACATCGGGAACGCTTGCGTACCAGATCGGAACACGCAATGCGACAACGGTCTTGCGGCTGCGCAATGGTGAAACGCAAATTCTGGCAGGCCTGATTCAGGACATTGATCGCGTCACGTCGAACCGAGTGCCGGGACTCGGCGATATGCCTTTGCTGGGACGCCTGTTCGGATCAAATAAGACCAACGACGAAAAAACGGAAATCGTCCTGTCGATCACGCCGCGAATCATTCGTCAGCAGTCACGACCCGCCAGCGAGCATACTGAATTCTGGTATGGCACCGAGTCGAGCTTGCGCAGTGCGCCACTGGCCACAACGAGCTCGAATTCGCGAAACCGATCAACAACAACTGCGGCATCTTATAACGCTGCCAGCAGGGGGCTGCGCGATAGCGCGGCACCGACAGCAGATGCTGATGCGACACGAGATGCACCACCTCCGGATCGTCTATCGCTGGATTGGGATGGCCCGGGACAGGTCACCGTTGGACAAAACTTTGACGTCACCCTGACGCTGGACAGCGCGACTGATCTGGCGTCCTTGCGGACACAGTTGCGCTACGATCAGGCGGCTCTGGAGCTTTCCGGAGTAGACGTCGGTGATTTCCTGCCCGCCGATGTACGAGCGGCTACTGAACCTGAGGTGCGGGGCAAGGCCGGTCGTGTGCAACTGGATGTTGCCAGTACCGGTAATTCCCCCGTTTCAGGGACCGGTTCGATTGTCGTGCTGCATTTCAAAGCGCTTACGCCGCGCCCCGGGACAATGATCGCGGTGCAACAGTTCTCTGCCAAGGGAGTGGACAGCCTCGCCGTACCCGCGATCGCACCACGACCTCTGGTGATAGTGGTTTCGCCGTGACCGCACGGAACTCACACGGTTTCACCCTGGTAGAGATGGTCATTACGGTGGCTATCGTCGGGCTGCTTGCGACATCGGCTTTCCCACTTGCAGAGTTGGGCGTGAGGCGTGCCAAAGAGCAGGATTTACGGCTGGCACTGCGCAGCATTCGAGATGGACTCGACGCCTACAAGGAAGCGTCGGATGCGGGGCGGATTGAAATGGAGCTGGGCGATTCAGGTTATCCTCCCACGCTTAACGCATTGGCGGTCGGGGTGGTTGACGTCAAGAGCCCGGAGGGTGACAAAATTTACTTCCTGCGCCGAATTCCACGCGATCCTTTCTACCCTGATAAATCCGTGCTTGCCGCGGAAACCTGGGCTTTGCGCGCCTACGCCAGTGATCCGCAGGATCCACAACCGGGTGAAGACGTGTTCGACATACATTCCACCTCGCCGAGGGAAGGGCTTAATGGTGTGCCGTATCGACGCTGGTAACAAAATGTCGCGTGGTTTCACGCTGATCGAATTGCTCGTCGTAATGGTCATTATCGCGAGTCTTTTGGCGATTGCGGTACCACGGTACTTCCATAGTCTGGATCACTCCAAAGAAGTCGTCCTGTTGCAGGATCTTGCGGTAATGCGCGATGCGCTTGATCAATACTTCGAAGACCGCGGCCGGTATCCGGAGACCCTGGTGCAACTTTCCGAGGATCGGTATATCCGCAAGGTCCCTGTTGATCCGATTACCAAATCGGCTGATACCTGGACGGTAACGAACCGGGATACTGAAGGCCTCTCGGGTATATATGACGTGCACAGTGGCGCAGAGGGACTGAGCAGCGACGGAACGCCGTTTGCTGAGTTTTAGCGCGATGGATCGAAAAATTCAGCAGATGAAGCGCTCGTACAATTTTGGATTTACCTACATTGGTATATTGCTGACTATTGTGCTGCTCGGTGCTACGTTGGCCGCTGTTGGATCATCCTGGTCGTTGTTGCATCGACGCGCGCTCGAGCAGGAGCTGTTGTATGTTGGTCAGGCGTATCGCCGTGCCATTGAGAGCTACTACCGAATCACTCCGAACGGCGTGCATCAATACCCGAGCTCGCTCGAAGACCTGATCGATGACGAACGCGGCGCTAAAGTTGTGCGCCACCTTCGGGAAATGTACGTTGATCCTCTGACGGGCAGTGCGAACTGGACGGTAATTTCTCTGCCCGGTGGCGCTATAATCGGAGTCGCGAGTCAATCCAATAAGCAGCCACTGAAGCAGGCGAATTTCGGACCCTGGGAGGCCGCATTCACGGACACCAAGTGTTTTTGCGATTGGCAATTTGTGTATTTGCCGCAACTGGTCAACAATTCGGACTCGTCTACTTAAAGAGCACTAGAATAAGGTTGTCGCTCAACATGGGGTGGATCAGGAAACGAATGGCAGACGACGACTCAACAAAGGTTTCGGATTCGATGGGCGATGCACGGCTCATCAGGATAGTGTTGGTCGAGGATCATGTAATCCTCAGGGACGGACTTCGATCCTTGCTCGATATGGAGGACGAACTCTCTGTTGTTGGCGAGGCCGAATCATGCGACAAGGGTCTGGAGGTTATAAAGACGGTCAAACCGGACCTGGTACTCACAGACATCGGACTGCAAGGTCGATCGGGATTGATATTAATCCCGGAGATTAAACAGCTGGACGACTCGATTCGGGTTCTGGTTCTCACGGCGCACTGCACTGATGAATATGTTCGTGCCGCTTTGGAGTCCGGTGCTGATGGCTATGTACTTAAGGATTCAAGTCGCTTGGAACTAATCGCCGGCATCAGAACAGTTATGGATGGGCAGCAGTATTTGTCAACGGAGGTCACCAATCGGGTTGTTTCTGGCTTTCTCGGTAATTCGACTGAGGGCGAGGAACATGGGGAATCGAAGATAACCCCCAGGGAATCCGAAGTCTTGACCTTGATAGCATCTGCGTACTCAACAAAAGAAATAGCCAACCGGCTTAGTTTGAGCGTAAAAACGGTTGAAAAACATCGCTCAAACCTGATGCGCAAATTGGGTCTGCGCAGTGCTGCCGCTGTAACGCTATATGCCGTCCGCAATAACTACCTCTCAGCCGATCTCGACATACCGAAGAAAGGGGGTTCCTGAATTCGCCGGCGATATCCGCTTGACCCACCCGGGAGTCGGCCGTTACTCGAAAATGCTAGAAGTCAGGAGGAATAAGTACCCTAATTGCTTGATTATGGAACTATTTTTTAACTTAGATCGTGTTAGGTTGTAATGGCGGGGACGCATTTCGAGCCGGGATTGTTTTCGGCCAGGGGGAATAAAAGAAAGTATGGCCCTGAATCGGACCTCGTTTGGCGTTACGTATTGGGTGGTCGAGTATGAAGTCAAAAACTAGCGTGAACGATGACTATCGAGAATCGGACGATTCGGACATATCACTGTCCGGTCACGCGATTGCTCTTGCCATAACAGATAACGACTCTCTTGCATCCGCACTTGCCGGCAGCGGCATGGAAATGAGGGACTTCATCGTTTTGTCGTTTGTTTCGGACCAGGGCTCGATTACGGCCGGGCTGTTGGCGCGGCTTGTCGGTCTGGATATTGAGGAAACTAAGCGGAGTATTGGCAAACTCATCGAAATCGGGCTTTTATACGGCGACATGAGCGTCGTGGAGGCAGAACAGAATGTCGTCGCTACAGATGCCGGACAGGCAGTCGCCGCCAAGATACTGAGTGTGATGTAGGAGCGCGTCCCACGCGCGACCTATCCCAAGAAGCGGCAACCGCTGCCCGACATCACACAGCGGGCCGCGTGCTGCCCTATTGACAAATGACGCATTGCTTACCACTATCTCGCTCCCGACTACCGGAGAGGTGCCAGAGTGGTCGAATGGGCCTGATTCGAAATCAGGTGTACGGTCTCCCGTACCGTGGGTTCGAATCCCACCCTCTCCGCCAATTTTTCAAGCCCTTGCTGTATAAGGCTTTCAGACGTTGCTACCTCAATAATTTGCCCTAAGAAGGTAGCAACTCGTGTAGCGGTTTCGAGCTGACTTTCATCCCACTTTGCGCGCTCGATAAGTCACTTGCTCGAATACTGGAGGTCCGAAGTCGTCGTAGAGCTTTTCACCTTCGGGGACTCAGGCAGGAAGCCTGATGACCAATGCGAGGTTAGCGGCGACCGCTTCTCAGCTTCTTCATCTGAGCGATAGCGATGGTGACGCTCTGTATGTAGTCCGTCAGCTCTTGGTAGCTTTCGTTGTTAATGTCTCCGCCTAACTTCTGACCGAGAATCTTGAGGTCGGTCAGGCGTTTGTTCAGGGCCGACATAGCGTGGTCAGTCGGGAAGTTACCATTTTGAGCGTTCGTGCTCATTCGCTCGGTTGTGTCGATGATGCTGTCATGCGTCGAGGCGAATTCGTCCATCTTTGCCATATGTGCAGGATCATCGCCGACGTTGCCATCAGCATTCACCCACGTGGTCTTGGGTGTGTTGTGAGGGAGGGCGTTCGAGACGTTCCCATGAGTAGCGGTAATAGTAGATATTGATAGCAATAAGAGCTCCGTCGCTAGCCAGAGAATCCCTGTTGTTTTCCCAGTTATCAGGGCTTTAGTCTGCGGGAGACGGCGGAGCCTCCTCCGCGCAAGACTCGCTCCACCGCCACCCCCCCTTGGGACCCCCGTTCGGGCCGTAACCTTTTCCCTGCCTGTGGCAACTGGGCATTGTCACAAAAGCAACTTGTAACTATTCAGGAGAGAAAAATGAATCATCCTATGAAAATACTGGTTCTTGGTATGACCACAAGCCTGTCTCTGCTGATGTCATTTGGCTCAGCCATGGCATCAGAGATGAGAATAAATGCGACAGCAGCGACTCAAATAGGAAAACATGACTCCAAAGACCGATTTTGCTATGACGGCAGCTGCGTCATTCATGGCACTGGTGACATCAGCATAGATGTCGATCCCGAATTGAAAAGCGGCCAGATCACGGCCACGTTTACTGGCTCGGACGGACAGTGGAAGATTGTTGCCAACTCGTTCAAGATGATAAAAACCGACGTCAATTTACACGGTGCCACCGGTGGTGACGTCGACCCGAAAATGAGCCCACCCGTGCTACCTCAGATATGGACGTATCTCGCCACCTGGGGGCCAGCCAAGGTATTTCACAATGGCGAACTGGCATGGATGGGGCCGACGCACCTGATGTTTACCGAGCAGGTCAGGGACGAAAAGACCGGCAAAGTCGATTTCAAAGGGCCGATGAATGCGAAGCAATATCCCGGCTCCGTGAGTAACAAACATGCTGTACAAATACACATCGTGTCGCACCCGATGGGAGAACCGGTCAAGGGCTACCTGCCGCCGTTTCCGAAATTTTTACATCTGATGTATGACGATGTCACGTGGCACTAGGCGAACTTAGGTCACTACAATCGGCTCTATCCCGGGGGCTGGAAATTAACACCAGCCCCCATGCCGAAAGCATCAAAAAAGGAGTTTGCGGTGAGGTACATGCCTTGGTTCCTGTTCGGTACTATTGCTCTGTTGCTGATTTTTTCCTCTTGTGGTGAAGCGACTGAGCCCACAGCGGAGCAGAGTTCACCACAAGACTCGGCGATAACCGTCGAGATCAAAAATATTCAGTTCACACCAGCGGTCCTGACCATCGATGAGGGTACGACGATCCGATGGCTCAACCTCGACCCCGTCGACCATGACGTCACCAGCGGTATTTCGATCACGGGGCGAAAAGCACGGGGCATGACACAGACCAAATTCCCCGATGGCCTGTTCGCATCCGGCCTGTTCGGTCAGAACGAATCGTTTTCTTATACCTTCAAGGAAAAGGGTGAGTATGCCTATTACTGCAATATTCACCCCTTCATGGTTGCGAAAATCCTGGTTAAGTATAGCGAACACCGGGTAATTTCGGCAACGTCCGTCAGAGACTAGAACTTGAACCGCGCACGCCTCGGTTCAAGACCCCGAATCTCGTCTTGTGCAAGTCCCTGGCGTCTGAGGCTTGTGCTCGCCGCAATCGCAACCAGTGCCGCTATGAAGAAACATTGAAAGGCGAGTACCAACCAGGACGGAATCCAGCCAATTGCCATGCGCTCGTAGAGTTCGTGCCAGGAATAGGCCTGCACCGGGTGCAAGGTCAGCTTGAGCCACCATGTACCGAAGCCCATCAGGAATATAAACAGGTAATTTCGTCTCAGCCGAAATGCAACGGCTTCCAGTATTGTGCTTTTGAATTTTGGCGAATGCAGGTCCCTGGTCATCATTGCACGCCACTGCCGCATGGGAGAATCGAGTTTCCTGCTGATGATCGGTATCAGCATATTTTCTTCGAGTAATCTGACGCGCGCCCTGTAGACCTCAAAGTAGCGGTACCTGCGTGCTTCGATCACCAGGAAAAACAACATGATCAGATTCGATAGCAGGATGATGACATGATTATGTTCCGGCTTGGAAAATGAATACGACAATACGCCCGCCATGCTCAGCACGGCCCAGTTCGTCGTCGTATCCAGGCGCTCTCGCCAAACCATCGCCCGCTGGGATTCGCCGCGATAGAAATGCGTCATCACGTTGAAATATTCCGGGCGCGTCAGAGCATGGTCCTCGAAGAGCGGCCAGCTACGCGACGGTTTCTTTCGATCGGATTCCATCGTGCAAGTGTACCCCACTCAGGGTACCCAACGCGAAACGACTATCGGGTGGGCAGGCGCTCGCGTATCGTAAGCAATTAAGCTCTGGTGCAGAGGTGGGTCGAGATTTGATGCCCGGACATAATGCGATTGCAGTACGTTGCGAAGGCGTAACCAAGACGTACGGGGAAGGACCCAGCGAGGTTATTGCATTGCGAGGGGTCGATCTCGATGTTTACCGAGGCGAGTTGCTGATGCTTGTTGGGCCATCCGGCTGCGGCAAGACGACGCTGATATCAATCATCGGGGCCATTCTCAATCAGGATGAAGGGCGATGTGAGGTATTCGGCAATGACCTGCAGCAGATGGATCAAAGCGACCGCTTGAGTTTTCGTGGGGCGTCGATTGGCTTCGTGTTTCAGGTATTCAACCTGTTGCCAGCGCTGACAAGCATTGAAAACGTCTCTGTACCCCTGCTCATCAGCGGTGTCGCACGTAAAGACGCAGAACAAAAGGCCCGCACAGTTCTGGAGTCAGTCGGCCTGGGCGAGCGAGGCGATGCGCTGCCGGGACAACTTAGCGGCGGTCAGCAGCAGCGCGTCGCCATCGCCAGGGCGCTGGTGCACTCGCCAAAGCTGATCATATGCGATGAACCGACCAACAATCTCGACCACAAAACAGGGCAGGCTATGATGGATATCCTGCGCGATGTCGCGGAAAAAAGCCCGGAGCGATCGCTGATCGTCGTCACCCACGATACACGTATCCTGGGATTTGCCGATCGCATTGCGCATATGGATGATGGCCGGATTACTGATATCGTGGGCGGCAAGAAACCGGAGGCTGTGCGATGAAGCGAAATTATGTCCTGCCGCTGCTGGCCGTTCTCGGCCTGGCCATCGCGATTTTGGTGATTGTCGCGAACAATCGACCGGTAACAAGAGGATCTCTCGCTGTCGAGCCACCGGAGTCGCCGTATACCGTCGCTATCGCGGGTGTCGGTATCGTGGAGGCCGATACCGGTAATATCAGCATTGGTACGCCGGTTTCAGGTCTGGTGACGGATATCTACGTGGAAGTCGGTGATCGTGTACACGCCGGCGATGCACTGTTCAAAATTGACGATCGTGATCTCACCGCAGAGTTGCTGACGGCCAAAGCCCAATCAGAGCTGGCCAGGGTGTCACTGCAAAAACCCGGACATCGTCTGGATTACCTGCGCCAACTACAACAAGCCGATTCGAGCGCAGTGAGCGTCCGCGAGCTGACCGACCTGGAGGACGATTTGTCGCAGGCCCAGGCATCTTATTCCCTGGCAAAAGCGCAAGTGAAAAAAATCGAGACGGATATCGCCATTAGCACGATTCGAGCGCCTGCCAAAGGGGAGGTATTGCAGATGCATACACGCCTGGGTGAGTACGTTGAGGCCGGGAAAAACGTCGAGCCGATTCTGATTTTCGGTTTTGACGACGGTTTGCATGTACGGGTTGATATCGATGAGACGGATATCGGCCGATTCGAGCCGGGCGCCACTGCCGTTGCGTATGAACGCGGCAATCCGGCGTGGAAAATGCCGCTGCAATTCGAGTACACCGAGCGATACGTCATCCCGAAGACTTCGCTAACCGGGGGGAGTACCGAACGAACGGATATGCGGGTTCTACAGGTGATTTACAGTTTCAAAGAAAATAGCCAAACCGTTTACGTCGGCCAGCAACTGGATGTTTTCATTGAATCGCACTCGGGTTCAGAGCAAGACACCGGGCAGGAGTCCTAAGTGCTGCATATTGCCCTGAAAATGCTCATGGGTGACCGTGCCAAGTATGTCGGCTTACTCATGGGCATTGCGTTCACGGCGTTCCTTGTGACCTTTGCCGCGTCATATTTCGCCGGTTTTATGACGCGTGGCTTTTCGCTGATTTCAGAGAACTCGGTGGTCGACGTCTGGGTCATGGATGCGGC
>Ga0114931_10000559_pt1 | contig 45173 bp, 30 predicted proteins | sample 2SBtaG_FD_89579 | JGI IMG/M metagenome (GOLD analysis project Ga0114931, IMG submission 89579) | Deep subsurface microbial communities from Kolumbo volcano to uncover new lineages of life (NeLLi) - 2SBTROV14_V59a metaG | ecosystem: Environmental > Aquatic > Marine > Volcanic | place: Kolumbo... | reverse complement strand
TATTTCCGCCCCTTCCGGGTGCGCAATGACATTACCGAGGCCAATCCGGCGCTCGACCCGGAGCATCTTTACGGGTTGGATATCGGGGTTGAGTATCATCCGCTCAACAGCCTGCGGCTGGAGGCGGGCTATTTTCGCACCTGGCTGCGCCACGGCGTGGGCAATGTGACCCTGGCGGTCGGGCCGGGCTTCTTTCCGCCCACCGGCTATGTGCCGGCCGGCGGGGTGTTGCGCCAGCGCCAGAACATCGACCGCATTATTTCCGACGGGCTTGAGCTTTCCGGTCGCCTCGCGCTCGGCTCGGCGGCACATCTCCAGTTGCGCTATCAGTTTATCGATGCCCGGGTCAGCGATGGCGGCGCGGCGGTCGAGCTGACCGGCAAGCAGGTTGCTCAGTCTGCCCGCCACCAGCTTGTGCTGATTGCCGCTTGGCGGCCGGTTGCGCCGCTTACCCTGCGCGCCGAGTTGGGCTATGCCTCGGGCCAGTTCGACGATGATCGCAACACCCGGCGGCTTGGCGGTTACGCCACGGTCGATTTTTCCGCCCGCTATGCGCTGGGCGCGGGGGCAAGCCTGTTCCTCGAGGCGCAAAATCTGTTTGACGCCAAGGTGGCCAGCGCAATCTCCAGCGACGGGCTGGTCACGCTTGCCCGGCCGCAGGTTATTTCGGGGGGGGTGGCGGCCCGGTTCTGAAAATTATGGGTCAGATGCACGAGGCGGTTTTATCGCCGGGGAATGCCTGCTATAGAAACTTCTGGAGCAACCCAATCCCACGCCGAAAGCGCCCCGAGCAATGGACTTTCACCGGATCAAACGTCTGCCGCCCTATGTCTTCGCCGAAGTGAACGCGATGAAGGCTGCGGCGCGCGCCGCCGGCGGCGATGTGATCGATCTGGGCATGGGCAATCCGGACCTGCCGACGCCGCAGCATATTGTCGACAAATTATGCGAAACCGTGCAGAACCCGCGCACCCATCGCTATTCGGTATCGCGCGGCATTCCCGGTCTGCGCAAGGCGCTGGCCGGCTATTACGAGCGCCGCTTCGCGGTGAGTCTGGACCCGCAAAACGAGGTGATCGTCACCCTGGGCTCCAAGGAGGGGCTGGCCAATCTGGCCCAGGCGGTGACCGCGCCGGGCGACGTTATCCTGGTGCCCAACCCGAGCTATCCGATCCATCAATTCGGCTTTATTATCGCCGATGCCTCGATCCGCCATATTCCGATCAGCGGCGAGGCCGATCTGACCCGGACCTTCATGGACGCGCTTTATCGCGGCATCAAACATTCGGTGCTGCCGCCCACCGTGCTGGTGCTCAATTTCCCCTCCAATCCGACCGCGCAGGTGGTTGATCTCGACTTTTACCGCGAGATTATCCGCTTTTGCCGCGCCCATGATCTGGTGGTGCTGTCCGATCTGGCCTATGCCGAGATCTATTTCGACGGCACCCCGCCGCCATCAATCCTTCAGGTACCCGGGGCGCGGGACATCGCGGTCGAGTTTTCCTCGCTGAGCAAGACCTATTCCATGCCCGGCTGGCGGGTTGGCTTTGCCGCCGGCAACAAGCGGCTGATCGACGCCTTGGGGCGCATCAAGTCCTATCTCGATTATGGCGCCTTTACCCCCATTCAGGTGGCGGCGACGGCGGCGCTGAACGGCCCGCAGGACTGCGTCGAGCGGACCCGTGCGATCTACCGCTCGCGCCGGGATGTTCTGGTCAGCGGTCTGGCGGCCGCCGGCTGGGAGATGCCAAGCCCCAAGGCGACCATGTTCGCTTGGGCGCCGATACCGCAAAAATTCGCCGCGCTCGGCTCGGTCGAATTTTCCAAGCTGCTGTTGAGCGAAGCGATGGTCGCGGTGTCGCCCGGCCTGGGATTTGGCGAATATGGCGATCGCTATGTGCGCATCGCGCTGGTCGAAAACGAACAGCGCATCCGCCAGGCGGTGCGCTCGATCAAGCGCTTCCTCGCCGATTATGATCTGGAGGCTGCCGGGGTTCGCCGGGCCGCCGGGCAATGAGAACAAATATGAGTGACAGTCTGAAAATCGGCGTTGCCGGACTGGGAACGGTGGGCGTCGGGGTGGTGAAAATCTTGCAGTGCCACGGCGATCTGCTGGCGGCGCGCTGCGGCCGGCGGCTCGAGCTGACGGCGGTCAGCGCGCGCGACCGGGGGCGCGAGCGTGGGGTTGACCTTAGCGCCTGTCGCTGGCATGGCGACCCCCTCGGGCTGGCGGCCGACCCGCAGGTCGATGTGGTGGTCGAGTTGATCGGTGGCGAGGATGGCGTCGCCTGGGCGCTGGCCGAGGCGGCGATCGCCGCCGGCAAGAGCTTTGTTACCGCCAACAAGGCGCTGATTGCCCATCATGGCGACGCTCTGGCCCGCGCGGCCGAGGACAAGGGGGTGGCGCTTTGCTTCGAGGCGGCGGTGGCCGGCGGCATTCCCGTTCTCAAGGCGCTGCGCGACGGGCTGGCGGGCAATGAAATCAGCCGCGTCTACGGTATTCTCAACGGCACCTGCAATTATATTCTGACCGCGATGCGCAAAACCGGGCGCGATTTCGCCGCCATTCTGGCCGAAGCGCAGGCCCGTGGCTACGCCGAGGCCGATCCGGCGTTTGATATCGACGGCGTCGACAGCGCGCACAAGCTGGCCATTCTGTCGGCCATGGCCTTTGGCGCGCGGATCAATTTCGGGGCCATCCATATCGAGGGGGTGCGCAATATTTCCGCCCTTGATATCGACTATGCCGCCGAGCTGGGCTATCGCATCAAGCTGCTGGGCATCGCCCGGCGGGTCAGCGAGGGCATCGAACAGCGGGTGCATCCCTGCATGGTCGCCGAAGGCACGGCGATCGCCCATGTCGAGGATGTGTTCAATGCGGTGGTCGCCGAGGGTGATTTTGTCGACCGGGTGGTGTTCGAGGGCCGCGGCGCCGGTGAGGGCCCCACCGCCTCGGCGGTGCTCGCCGATCTGGTTGATATCGCGCGCGGTGTCTGCGCGCCGGCGTTTTCGGTGCCGGCGACAGCCTTGCAGGACATCCCGACCACGCCGATGGACACCCATGTCGGGCCCTATTATGTGCGCTTGAGCGTGATCGACCGGCCGGGGGTAATCGCCGCGGTGACGGCGGTGCTGCGCGATGAGGATATTTCCATGGAATCGCTGATCCAGCGGGGCCGCGCGCCGGGCGAAGGGGTGACCGTGGTGCTGACGGTGCATGACACCCGGGAAGACCGGATGACCCGGGCGCTGGCGCGAATCGCCGAAATCGAGGCGGTGATCGAACCGCCGGCGATGATCCGCATTATTCATCTGTGACGGGCTTTATGCTGTATTCTTTGTAATCGGGGGAACCGAAATGCCAGAAGATAATTCAGATAATTCTCTTAACCGCCTGTTGGTGCTCGAAGTCGTTCGGGTGACCGAGGCCGGTGCGGTGGCGGCCAGCCGCCTGATCGGCCGGGGCAATGAAGAAGAGGCCGATCAGGCGGCGGTGGATGCCACGCGAACGGCGCTCAACAATCTTGATATTGACGGTACGGTGGTAATCGGCGAGGGCGAGCGCGACGAGGCGCCGATGCTCTATATCGGCGAGAAGGTCGGCACCGGCAAGGGACCGAAAGTGGATATCGCCCTCGACCCGCTGGAAGGCACGACAATTTGCGCCAAGGCAATGCCCAATTCGCTGGCGGTGATCGCCTTTTCCGAGGGCGGCAAGATGCTCAATGCGCCGGACGTCTATATGGACAAGATCGCTATCGGCGGCGGCTATGAAAAAGGGCTGGTCGATCTCGACCGCTCGCCAACGGAAAACCTCAAGGCGTTGGCCGAGGCCAAGGGCGTGCCGGTGCATGAAATCAGGGCCTGTATTCTCGACCGACCGCGCCACGCGGCGCTGATTGCCGAGGTGCGCCAGGCCGGCTCCGGCATCATGCTCATTCCCGATGGCGACATTGCCGGGGTGATCGCCACCACCGATGCGGCCACCGGTATTGACATTTACATGGGCTCGGGCGGCGCGCCCGAAGGGGTGCTGGCCGCCGCCGCGCTGCGCTGCATTGGCGGCCAGATCCAGGGCCGTCTGCTGTTCCGCAACGACGATGAAACGGCGCGCGCCCGCAAATGGGGCATTGAGGATCTCAATCGCAAATATTGCATGGAAGACATGGCGACAGGCAATGTGATCTTTTCCGCCACCGGGGTCACCGACGGCTCGATGCTGGAGGGGGTCAAACTGATCCCCGGTGGCTATTCCACCCACAGCATCGTGATGCGCTCGAAAACCGGCACGGTGCGCTGGATCAAGGCAAACCATCTGCGCGAGCGAGAATGAGTTTTAATGAACTTTGATGGCCTTGCGTGTTCGCTGAGCGGTCAGCCCTGGCGGCTGGCGCCGGCCGATGAGCGGCTGGCGGCGGCGATCGCCCAGGGGCACGGCGTGCCCGAAGTGATCGGCCGCCTGCTCGCCGGGCGCGGTGTCGGGCTCGAGGCGGCGGCGGCCTATCTCGATCCGTCGCTCAAACATGACCTGCCTGACCCGTCGCAACTGGTGGACATGGACAAGGCCGCCGTCCGCCTCGCCGAGGCGGTCACGGGCGGCGAGACCATCGGTGTATTTGGCGATTATGATGTTGACGGGGCGACTTCGTCGGCACTGCTCAAGCGGTTTTTCGATGCCGTGGGGGCGGCTTGCCGGGTCTATATCCCTGACCGGCTGAAAGAGGGTTATGGCCCCAACGCCCCGGCGCTGCGCGCCTTGCAGGCCCAGGGCGTCGGACTAGTGGTCACGGTTGATTGCGGCTCGTCGGCCCATGAGGCGCTGGCGGCCGCCGATACCGCCGGCCTGCCGGTGATCATCGCCGATCATCATCAGGCCGAGCCGCCCTATCCGCCGGCCTATGCCCACGTCAACCCCAATCGCCACGATGCGAACGGCGAGCATGGCCAGCTGGCGGCGGTGGGGGTGACATTTCTGCTGGTGGTGGCGCTTAACCGGGCCTTGCGCGCCGCTGGCTGGTATGGCGCTACCCGGCGCGAGCCCGATTTGCGCCAGTGGCTCGACCTGGTGGCCCTGGGCACGGTGTGCGACGTGGTACCGCTGACCGGGGTCAACCGGGCGCTGGTGACCAAGGGCTTCGAGGTGATGGCGTGGCGCGCCAATATCGGCCTAGCCGCCCTGTGCGATGTCGCCAATCTTGCCGGGCCGCCGGGGGCCTATCAGGCCGGCTTTATTCTCGGGCCGCGGGTCAACGCCGGCGGGCGGGTGGGCCAGGCCGATCTCGGGGTGCGCCTGCTGGCGAGCGATGACAGTGAACTGGCTTGCCGCCTGGCGCGCGAGCTCGACACCCTGAACAGCGAACGCCGGGCGATCGAGGCCGGCGTGCTCGAGGCGGCCAGCGCCCAGATCGCCAGCCAGGCTGATGACGGGCCGGTGGTGATCGCCGCCGATGCGGGCTGGCATCCCGGGGTGATCGGCATTGTCGCCAGCCGGCTCAAGGAGCGTTATCGCCGCCCGGCGATCGTGATCGGCGCCCAGGGCAAGGGCTCGGGACGCTCGATCAACGGGGTCGATCTCGGTGCGGCGATTGTCGCCGCGCGCGAGGCCGGGCTGCTGATCAATGGCGGTGGCCATAAAATGGCCGCCGGGCTGACGGTCGATCCTGGCCGGATCGATGCCTTGCGCGACTTTCTGGCCGCCCGGCTGGCCGGCCCGGTGGTGGCGGCGGCGCGCAATGGCGGATTGATCATCGATGGCGTGCTGGCGGTGGGTGGGGCGACGGTGGAGCTGCTCGATCAGCTCGACCAGGCCGGCCCGTTCGGCGCCGGCAATCCGACGCCGCGCTTCGTGCTGGCCGGGGCGCGGGTGATCCAGGCGCGGGCGGTGGGGGCCGAAGGCGCGCATGTTTCGTGTTTTCTGGGTGGCCAGGGCGCGCGCCTGAAGGCTATTGCCTTTCGCCCCGAGGGCGCGCTGGCCGAAGGACTGCTGCGCGCCAGTCAGACCAGACAATCGCTCTATGTTGCCGGCACCTTGCGGGCCGATTACTGGCGCGGCGAACGGCGCCCCCAGTTTCATATTATCGATGCCGCTTTCGCCACGGAAAATGCTTGACCCTCAAGGGCAAACCCCTTAGACACTGCCGCTTGTGACCCCTTCGTCTAGTGGCCTAGGACACCGCCCTTTCACGGCGGCAACACGGGTTCGAGTCCCGTAGGGGTCACCATTTCCCTTCCTTTTCGCACTCTAAGACTTTTGCGTCATTGGCGTGCCCGTCGGTTTCTGGCATCGTGCCTATTTTCGGGAAACGAGGCGGGAAATAATGACCCAGTTTGGTTTGATGCAGGATGCGCCGCTGATGATTTCGTCCTTCATCCGCTATGCGTCCGACTATCATGGCGCGCGCGAGGTGGTGAGCCGCACCCTCGATGGCGCCATTCATCGCTACAGCTATGGCGATGCCCATCGACGGGCCTGCCAGGCGGCCCATGCGCTGGCCCGTCTGGGGATCAAGCCGGGCGACCGGGTGGGCACGCTGGCCTGGAACACCTATCGCCATTTCGAGCTGTTTTATGCGGTCTCGGGCATGGGGGCGATTTTGCACACCGTCAACCCGCGCCTGTTCGACGAGCAGATCCACTATATCATCAATCACGCCGGGGATAGCTATCTGTTTATCGATCTCAGCTTCGTGCCGCTGGTCGAAAAACTGATCGGCGATCTGTCCAGCGTCAAGGGGGTGATTCTGCTGGCCGACGAGGCGGATATGCCGCAAACTACGCTTGACGGCGTGATCAGATATGAAAGCCTGATTGCGCCCGAAAGCGAGCGCTATGACTGGCCGGAGTTCGACGAGCGCACCGCCTCCTCGCTGTGCTACACCTCGGGCACCACCGGCAATCCCAAGGGGGTGCTTTACAGCCATCGCTCGACGGTGATCCATGCCCTGGGCGCGGCCCAGAACGCCGCCTTCGGCCTGTCGGCCTTCGACGCGGTGATGCCGATCTCGCCGATGTATCACGCCAACGCCTGGTCGCTGCCCTATGTCTCGCCGATGGTCGGCGCCAAGCTGGTGCTGCCCGGCGCCGACATGAGCGGCCCGGCGCTGCACGAGTTGATCGATGGCGAGGGGGTGACCTTTGGCTGCGGCGTGCCCACGGTGTGGAATCTGGTGATCCAGCACATGAAGAAAAACGGACTGTCGGCCGACAGTCTGAAAAATGTGGTGATCGGCGGCTCGGCGGTGCCCGAATCGATGATCGACACCCTGCGCGATGATTATGGCGTGATGGTCCGCCAGGTATGGGGCATGACCGAGACCAGCCCGCTGGGCACCATGACCACCCCGACCCCGGCGCTCGCGGCGCTGGAGCCGGACGAGCGCGCCGCCATTCTGGCCAAACAAGGCCGGGTGCAATATGGCTGCGAGCTTAAAATTCTCGACGACGAGGGCCGGCCGGTACCGCGCGACGGGGTGGCCTTTGGTGCCTTGTGGGTCAAGGGACCGTGGGTGGCCAACGGCTATTACAAGATGGATAACAGTGATGTGCTGGACGCCGAGGGCTGGTTTCCCACCGGCGATGTCGCCACCCTCGATCAATATGGCTTCATGAAAATCACCGACCGCACCAAGGACGTGATCAAGTCGGGCGGTGAATGGATCAGCTCGATTGACATCGAGAATATCGCCAGCGGCCATCCCAGGGTGCATATGGCGGCGGTGGTCGGTGTCTATCACCCGAAATGGGAGGAACGGCCGATCCTGATTATCGTTCCTGACGGTGAGGCCCCGAGCAAACAGGAAATACTCGATTATCTCAAGGGCAAGATCGCCAAATGGTGGATGCCCGATGACGTGCTGTTTGTCGAGGAATTGCCGATGACGGCGACGGGGAAAATCCAGAAGCTCACCCTGCGCCAGACCTGGCGGGATCATCTTGCGAAAGCGCCTGGCGCAACTTGAAGCGTTGCAGCTTGCCGGTTGCGGTGCGGGGCATTTCACGCACCACGCGAATGAGGCGCGGGCGTTTGTAGACCGCCAGATTTTCATCCAGCCGGGCGCGCACCACCTCGACCAGTCGGGCGGATTTTCGCGGCTCGGCGGCGTCAGGCGCTTCAAGGAACAGCGCCATGCGGGTCAGGCCGTCGGCATTGGTAATGGCCACGATCGCCGCATCGCCGACCCCGGGCGCCTGTCGGGCGATATCCTCGACCTCGGCCGGGCTGACCCACTGGCCGGAAATTTTCAGCATGTCGTCGTCGCGCCCCTGGTGGGTCCACCAGCCCTCGGCATCGACGGTGAACATGTCGCCGGTGCAATACCAGCCTTCGGCAAAGGCGGCGGCGGTTTTCTCGGGCCGGCCCCAATAATGTGAAAACAGCGCCGGGTAGCGCACCTGAAGCTGGCCCGGGGTGTCGGGCGCGGTGATCTCGCGGCCGGCCTCGTCGACCAGCCGGGTCTGCGCCCACGGGGTGGTTTTGCCGCAGGAGCCGGGGCGGTGTTCCTGGGGTCGGCCGGCGATGAACAGGATTAGCGCCTCGGAACTGCCGATGCCCTCGATAATCGGCTTGCCAGTGGCCTCCCACCAGCGGGCGAAAAGCTGCTCGGGAAGTTTCTCCCCGGCCGAAAAATAAAGCTGAACGGCGTGAAAGGCGGGCCGGTGCGCCACCCCTTCGGCCAGCAGATTGCGATAAAGCGCGGGCACCGAATAAACCACCTGGGGCCGGGCGGCTTCGATCACCCCGGCGACCTTTTGCGCGTCCGGCCAGCCGCGCATCAAAATGGCGCAGGCGCCGCGGGCCAGCGCGCCGAACAGCACATGGCCCAGCGCATAGGCGAAAAACAGCTTCGAGGTCGCGAACACCCGCGTCCCGGGCCCCACGTCCTGACACCAGGCGACATGGGCGGCGCAGACCGCCACGTCCTGATGGCGGTGCACCGCGCCCTTGGGATGGCCGGTGGTGCCCGAGGTGTAAATCCAGAACGCCATGTCGTCGGGCCCGGTGGCGGCGCTGTCCAGCACGCTATCCCGGCCGGCGATAAACTCGGCGATGGTGGGCAGGCCGGCCTCATTGGGCGCATCGACGATGACCAGCGGCGGGCGCTCCAGCGTGTTAGCGATGTCGAGATAGCGCTCGAGGAACTCGGCGCCGATATAAAGCGCCCTGGCGGCGCTGTCCTCAAGGGCGAATTTGAGATCTTCGGCGGTGGCGCGGATGTTATAGGCGATGGCCACCGCGCCGATTTTCATGGCCGCCAGATAGCCGGCCACCAGATCGGGCTGGTCATCGAGGAAAAACAGCACCCGGTTCTCGCGTCCGATCCCGGCCGCCAGCAGCGCCCGACCGTGGCGCGCCACCCGGCGCGCCAGATCATCATAACTGAGGGTCTCGTCGCCACAGATCAGCGCCGGCGTGCCGCCCAGACCGGCGTTGATCGGGGTGCCTAAAATATAGTCCGCCACATTGGCAACCACGGGAAGGGGGGTGTCAGTCATCAAGCCCTCAAAATGGGAAAAACTAGAATGGAAAGTGGCGCTGGCCCATCTGGATGGTGATCCATTTCACCTCGGTCATCTCCTCCATGGAATAGCGCCCGCCCTCGCGGCCGAAGCCGGAATCCTTGATGCCGCCAAACGGCACATGAGGCTCATCGTAACAGGAACTGCCGTTGATATGGACCATGCCGGCTTCAAGATTCTGTGATAGATAAAGCGCCTTTTGCAGATCATTGGTGATCACCGCCGAGGACAGGCCATAATTGCTGTCATTGGCGATGGTCAGCGCCTGTTCATGGTCGTCCACCGGGATGATCGAAACCACGGGGCCGAAACTTTCCTCGCGGTAGACTCGCATCTCGGGGGTTACCCCGGCGAGCACGGTGGGCTCGAAGAAATTGCCCTCGCTTTTGCCGCCATGAAGCAGGTGGGCGCCCCTGGCCAGGGCATCCTCGACATGACCGGCGAGAAAGCCGCACTGGTCGCGGGTGATCAGCGGGCCGATCACGGTGTGCGGGTCATTGGGATCACCCATTTGCAGGCCGGCGACCTTAGCGGCGAATTTTTTGCAGAAATCGTCGAACACGGCGCGCTCGACGATCAGCCGGGAATTGGCCATGCAGACCTGGCCCTGGTTGAGGAAGATGCCGAAACAGGCGGCATCCACCGCATAATCGAGATCGGCGTCGCCGAGGATGATCATCGGGCTCTTGCCGCCCAGCTCGAGGGTGTATTTCTTGAGCCCGGCGGCGGCCTTGGCGGCGATTGCCTTGCCGGTCTCGGTCGAGCCGGTAAAGGTGATCATGGCGATGCGCGGGTCCTGCACCAAAGCCTCGCCGACCACCGCGCCGGGCCCGGGAATGACATTGAGCACCCCCGCCGGCAGACCGGCCTCGGCGAACAACTCGGCGATTTTCAGGCCCGAAACCGGGGTTTCTCCGGCTGGCTTGAGGATGAAGGCATTGCCGGCGGCGATCGCCAGCGCCACCTTCTTGGAGGCCAGCAAAAAGGGGAAATTGAACGGCGCGATGCCGGCGATCACCCCCAGCGGCTTGCGCACCGACAGCGACAGCAGGCCGGGGCTGTCCGAGGGCATGGTTTCGCCGAAGATGCGCCGGCATTCACCGGCCGCGCTGCGCAGCAGATTGACCACGAAACCGGCCTCGAACATTGCCTTGCCAAAGGGCGAGCCGCCTTCGTTGATCAGCACCTTAGCGACCTCCTCGATGCGATCGGCCAGAATGTCGGCCGCCTTCAAGAGCACCGCCTCGCGTTCCGCCGGCAGGGTCGCGCCCCAGGCCGGGGCGGCGTCGCAGGCTGCCGCGATGGCGCGCTCGACATCTTGCGCGCCGGCCTGATGCACCCGGGCGAAAACCGCGCCGGTCGCCGGGTTGAGATCATCCTTGAGGGTGCCGGCGTGGCTTTCCACCCAGTCGCCATTGATAAAGAGCTTGTAGTCGGTCATGAGGGTTTCCTAAATATCGATGCCGGATTTGCCCGGGGCCAGAATGCCATTGGGATCGAGGGCGCGCTTGATGCGCCGGTCGATATCGCGTTTTACCGGGCCATAGCTGTCGGCCACCTTGTCCATAAAGGCGGTATTGGTGCGATAGGTGCCATAGCCGGCCTTGGTGAACTCGCTCAACAACTCGTCGAAACAGTGATAGGCCCGCTTGATCTCATCGGGGTCGGTGCGGTCGTAAAGCACATCGATAATGTGATGCATGTCGCGCCAGCCGACAATGAACTCGCCGACATAATCCAGTTGGTACTTACCAAGAATTTCCTTGGCCATGGCCATTTGCTTGAGGGTCTCCGAGCCGCGCGCTTGGGACACCGGGGCGAACCACGACGAACCGCCGCCGCCGCGCCAGTTGTAAAGCCCGAACTCGCGCATATTCATATCGCCGCGCATCAGATCGCGGCGATAGCCGAAAACCGGATTGTCGCCGACCTGATCTTCGGTCAGAATTTCGCCGCCCGAGGCCTTGAACGCCCCTGAGACAATATCCCAGTTAACGGCGATCTGCTCCGGCGAGCCGTAAAGCGCGGCGTAAACATTCCAGGCACCAAGATCATTGCGGCGCATGATTTGTTTGACCGCCGCGTCAGTGATCGCGCCTTTTCCGTCGTAATAGTCGGCGCGCTTCAAGAAGGTGCCGGCCTCCCACAGGGCGCTGGCGATGACCACGGCATTGGGCACGATCTGGGCCAGGCGCAACGGTCGGATGGTCTCGACGATCTTTACGATATCGGTTTCTTCCGGGTAGCGCACCAGGAACGGCTTGAAGGCTGGCGGTGCGGGCATCAGCCACAGACCCAGCTTGGTGACCACCCCCATGTTCGACTGGGTGAACAGCCCGTCGAGATAGGGGCCGTAACCCCATTTGAACACCTGCCAGGTATTGGAATTGGGGATCGAGCCCATGCCGGTGCGCAGCAATTGGCCGTCGGCCAGCACCACTTCCATGCCGCAGGAAAACAGGAAATGTTCGCCGTAAGGCGTATAGCCGACGCCGCGATCGAGGGTGTTGCCCATCGGGCTGGCGATTGCCGAGGGGGCCGGCGGGTCGAGCCACAGCGGCAGATTGCGCTCGCGGATATAGTCATGCAGTTGCTGATAGGTCACACCGGGTTCGACCAGGGCGGTGCACAGATCGGGATCGACCTCAACAATCCGGTTCATGCGTCGCAAATCGAGCACCATCTGGCCGCGGGTGGCCGGCGCGGCTGCGCCATAGCCGATGTTCTTGCCGGTCGACACCGTCCACACCGGCACGCGGTATTTGTTGCACACGGCGAGAATGCGCTGGATATCCTCGACTGATTTGGGCATGAGGGCGCCGGAGGGCTGGTGGTTTTCCTCCGCCACCGGCAGCATGATCTTGGAGTAGGAGGCCATGTCCGCGTCTTTGGTCAGGACGTATTGCCCGCCGATAATGTCGGCGAATTCGGCCAGGGCGCGGGAGAAGTCGGCCTTGCTTACGTTTTTTGGCAGCGCCAGATAATCGCTCATGGTCTATTCCTGTGTTCCTGGATGTGAATGCCGGACTTGCCGGGCGCAATAATGCCATTGGGATCGAGCGCGCGTTTCAGCCGCTGGTTGACGGATTTTTTCACCGGGCCGTAAATGTCGGCGACCTGATCCATGAAGGCCAGATTGGTGCGATAGACCGCATAGCCGCGCCGGGAGAATTGCTCGAGCAGCTCCTTGTAGCAGTCATAGGCCTTTTGCCGCTGCGCCGAATCGCTCCGATCGTAAAGAATATCGACAATGTGATGCATGTCGCGCCAGCCGATGATGAACAGGGCAATATAGTCGAAGCCGAAATCGCGCAGAATATCCTTGGCCAGCGCCATCTGCTTGATGGTCTCCGAGCCGCGCGACTGGGACACCGGGGCAAACCAGGTCGAGCCGCCGCCGCCGCGCCAGTTGTAAAGCCCGAACTCGCGCATGCTCATGGTGCCCGACATCATGTCCTTGCGATACTGGAACAGCGGGTCGCCGTGCGTCATGTCCTCCTCGGTCAGCACCTCGCCGCCCGAGGCGGCAAAGGCCTGGGTGACGATTTTCCAGTTGACCGCGATCTGTTCCGGTGTGCCGTAAAGTGCGGCGTAGACATTCCACGCCCCGACATTATGTTTGGCGATCAGCTCGCGGACCAGTCCGTCGGGGATCTGGCCATCCTGATCGAAAACGTCCTCGCGTTTTTCCAGCACCGCGACTTCCCACAGGCCGTTGGAGACGGTGCCGGCATTGGGAATGATCTGGGCGATGCGCAGTGGGCGGATGGTGTCGATCGCCTTGGCGATATCCTGCTGGCGGGGATAGCGCACCACAAAGGGTTTGTAGGCTGGCGGCTTGGGCATCAGCCAGAAGCCCATTTTGGTCACCACGCCGAAATTCGACTGGGTGAACAGCCCGTCGAGATAGGGGCCGTAGCCCCATTTGAACACCTGCCAGGTGTTGGAATTGGGGATCGAGCCCATGCCGGTGCGCAAAAGCTGGCCGTCGGGCATCACCACTTCCATGCCGCACTGGAACAGGAAATGTTCGCCGTAAGGGGTGTAGCCGACGCCGCGATCGAGGGTATTGCCCACCGGGCTGGCCACCGGCGCGGGCATGGGGGTATCGAGCCACAGGGGCAGATCATGCTGCTTGATGTAATCGGCCAGTTGCTGATAGGTCACGCCGGCCTCGACCAAGGCGGTGCACAGCTCGGGGTCGACCTCGATAATCCGGTTCATGCGGCGCAGATCGAGCACCATCTGGCCGCGGCTGGCCGGGGCGGCCGAGCCATAGCCGAAATTGCGCCCGGTGGAAATCGGCCAGACCGGGATGCGGTACTGGTTGCAGACCGTCATGATGGCCTGCACCTGTTCGGTGGTTTTGGGCATCAGTGCGCCGGCGGGGGCGAGGCGCTCTTCATCCACCGGGATCATGATCTTCTTGTAGGGAGCGACCCGTTCCGGCTCGACCACCACATTGTCGGGCCCGAGTATGGCGCGAAAGCGCTCGAGCGCGCGGGTAAAATCACCGGCGCTCAAACCTTCGGGCAGCGGGGTGGGCTGGTCCATGTCACAGCTCCGCGACGAAGGAGACCAGCGCGCCTTGCCCGCCAGCCCGACCCACCTGCTGAAAAGCGCCAACCGTACCGGTCCGCCAGTTACCGGCCGCCAGACGGGCCAGATGGGCCGCGGTTATCGACGCCCAGTCATGACAAGAGGCCGGCGAAGCGGGTGGTGGGGCGCTGGCGGTTTCATTGATAATGCCAAAAGATTTCTCCGTAATCCGGTAGCCCAGGCCCTGGCGCGCCAGCCCGGCGGCCAGGGCGGCGGCCATGCCGCGGCTTTGCGCCAGGCTGGTAAAGCGATGTTGGCGGGCGTGATGGCCGGTGACCAGAAAGCGGGCGCGCCGGGCGTGAAGGATCTCCTGGAAGACGATAAAGCTGGCGTCGTCGAGCAGGCCTATAAGATGCTGGCCTGATGCACGACGGTGCGCCTGCTCGTCAAGGAAACGGCCCAGGTCACGGGCGCTGAGCAGCGGCGGGGTGAGTGGCTCGACCGGGGCGATGGCGCGCGCGCCGGTGAGAAATGCCTCGTCGTGGGGTGAGCCGCCAAGCAGCAGGGTCAGCCGGCCTGCCGGTGCGGCGAAGGCGGAAAGCGGCGTAAAACCGGCCAGTGCGCCGGCGGCGGCCATACCCCCGGCGGCATAAATTCCCTTAAGGATAGCGCGACGTGGCAGGCCGTCGGCGGGGCCGGTCATTTCTTGTCCCTCGGGCTGTCGTGAATGGTTCGGGCCAGCCGGGCCAGATCCTTGGCGTCAAGCTCGGAGGGTCTGAAGGCGGGCATAGCGCGCTGTCCATGACGCACGACGTAGCGGATATAATCGACATCCAGTTTGCGTCCCTTGAGCACTGGCCCGACACCGGTGTCGTGACAATAGTGGCAGATTTTCTGATAGGCGTGCTCGCCGTCGCGCCATTCCCCGGCGGCTTGGGCCCACACCGGGCCATTGGCGACCAGGAGCGTGATCATAAGCAGACTGCCGGATGCAAAAATACGTTTCATGAGCCTCCCCTTTCTGGCTTTACAGTCCCAGTCTACGCAAGTCTCGTGCCAAAAAATATTTCTTTGCGGTCTGAAACGCAAAGACCTTGGATTCCAGCGCGGATCCGTCCAGACCGGGGGACAGCGGGAGAGGGTGCGGCTTTGTGATTTCCTGAAATGCGTCAGGGCCGCTTGCAGATTTGTCGAAAATCAGACAGGTGGCGGCCGGAAAGCCCGACCAAAAAGCCCGCTATGACAATCGTGATTTGCGGATTTGGCGAAAAATGGTATGGTCTCCCTACACATTGATGCGATGCCGATAACGATACCAACAGGGAGAACGGCAATGGCGCTCGTGGACCACACTGTTTCCAAACCATCAGTTTCCAAACCACAAGAGGCGTTTCAGGCGCGGCCCGCTCGGCGCCGCGCGGCAATGCGCGAGTTGTCGAGTAAATTGCGATTTACCCCGGAGACCGGGCGCATCTGGCTGGAAGACCGGCGCATGGTGCTGATGCATATTTCGGCGCTGGGGGCTTTGCGCTATCAGTTGATCGAAAGTTTCGGCATGGAACATGCCCGCAGCTTCCTGACCCAGATGGGCTATGTCGCCGGCTGGCAGGATGGCGAGTTCGTCCACAAGCTGCGGCCCGAGGGCAGCCTGTCCGATAAAATATCAGGCGGGCCGCAGTTACACGGCCTTCAGGGCGTGGTGACCGCCGAGGAAGTGCGCCTGGAGGGCAATCTGGAGCGCGGTGAATTTTGCGGCGAGTGGATCTGGCGCGATTCAGCTGAAGACGAAATGCATATCGAAAAATACGGCATTGGCGACGAACCGGTGTCCTGGACCCAGGTCGGTTATGCCTCTGGCTACGCCACCGCGGTCATGGGCTGTCCGATCCTGTTTCGCGAAATTGAATGTCGGGCCATGGGCCATCAGGCCTGCCGGGTGGTTGGCAGGCCGGCGGCGGAATGGGACGGGGTTGCCGATGATCTGCGCTATTTCCCGCCCGATTTCGCGCCGCATCTGCTGCACCGGGTGGAGCGGCCCGAAAAGCGGCCGGCGTGGTTGGCGGCGACGCCGACCAGCGAGACCGACCGGCGGCCGCAGTTTCTGGTGGGCGGCTCGGCGGCGTTCAATGTGGCGTTTCATATGATGGAAAAGGTCGCCCATACCCAGGCGACGGTCTTATTTTCAGGGGAATCGGGGGTTGGCAAGGAGTTGTTCGCGCGCGCCCTGCACCGTCTTGGGTCGCGTGCCGCCAACCCGTTTGTCGCGGTGAATTGCGCCGCGATCCCCGAACAGCTTGTCGAGTCCGAGTTGTTCGGGGTCGAGCGCGGCGCCTATACCGGGGCCACCGAAGCACGCGCCGGCCGGTTCGAGCGGGCGCATGGCGGCACGCTGTTTCTCGATGAAGTCAGCTCGCTGGGTCTGTCGGCGCAGGGCAAGCTGCTGCGGGCCTTGCAGGAAGGCGAGATCGAGCGGGTCGGTGACCGCATGACCCGCCGGGTCGATGTGCGCATCATTGCCGCCTCTAATGTGTCGCTGCGCGATGAAGTGAGTGCCGGGCGGTTTCGCGAGGACCTTTATTTCCGTCTCAATGTGTTTCCGGTGCATATTCCGCCGCTGCGCGATCGCAAGGATGATATTCCGCTGCTGGTCGATCATTTTCTACAGCGCTTTTGCAAGAAACACGACAAAACAATCACCGGCTTTACCCAGCGGGCGATTGAGGGCCTGCTGAATTACGACTGGCCGGGCAATATTCGCGAACTGGAGAATATTCTGGAGCGCGGCGTGATCCTGACGCCGGAGGGCGGCGAGGTCGATTTGTGCCATCTGTTTATCAGCGGCGAGAAAGTCGAGACCTGGGTGCTTGAGCTGTCGCGCGAAGGCGCGCTCGGCGCGGCGCGCGGCGGCGGGCCGGCGCAGGCCGATGCGTCAGCGCAGGGCCTGGGCGAGCTGTGCACCCGGGCGCTTGACGGCCAGGCCAGTCTCGATGAGATCGAAGGCAGCCTGCTGCGCGCCGCCGTCGAGCGTTCGGGCGGCAATTTGTCGGCGGCGGCGCGCCTGTTGGGCATGACCCGCGGCCAGCTTGCCTACCGCCTCGAAAAACATGGCGCCGGCGGCGCCAGCGAATAATCTCGCCCGCTCCTTGTGAAAATGTCCTATAGTTGACCCTGCTGAAGATGGGTTGGGAAAATTGGAAGGGAGCGATGGATGCGACAGATAAATCGGTCTTTTTTGGCAGGCATGCTGACGCTCGCGGTGGCGTTGTTGATGGCCGGCGTGGCCCACGCACAACAGCAACAGAGTTTCGATGATTTCACCGGCAACTGGGGTCTTCACGTCCGCGCAATAGCCCATGACGTTGCGGTTGCGCTGGGTAAGCCGGAGGCTTTTGTCGATAAAAAGACCAAGCCGGACGATGTGCTCTTGATTGAGAATCTGAAAGATTTCGTCGTTCACACCCGCGCGCTTTCCAGCCAGTTGAAGGGTCTGCCGCCGGCTTTCTCCCTGCGCCTGCGTCCGGTCCATGAAATCGCGGTCGCGCTCGACAAACTGGCGGCCGGTCTCGATCAGGATCTGGACAAGCTCGAAAACAGCAAGAGCGAGACACAGGCCACCGCCGTCCTGCAGGATATTCTGGTGCTTTTGACCCGCGCGCTGGTTGATTTGCCGCAACTATAGGCCGGCGGCTATCTCCACGACTGCCGGGCGACCCGCAAAAAATTTTCGCCCAGAATGGCGCGCACATCCTTGTCGCGATAGCCAAGGGCAAGCAGCCCCTCGGTAAGGCGGGGGATCTGTTCCGGCTCGACAATGCGCAGGCCGGCGCCATAGCCCAGTTGTGCCGGCCAGACGGCGGCGCCCGCGGCGAGCGCGGCGGTCAGTTCCGCGTCGTCAAAAGCATAATCGAGGCCCAGGCCGACATGTTCGGGGCCGACAAGCTGGGTGACATAATCGATGTGGCGCACCATGTCGTCGGCGGTGGGGGACGTGGCGCCGAGAAAAAGCGAAATGCCGTTAATCCCGATCACCCCGCCGGTGGCGGCGCAGGCCCGGATCAACTCATCGGGGATATTGCGCGGATGATCGCACAGCGCCCGCGGGTTGGAATGGGAGAAAATCACCGGCGCGCCGGCGCGCTCGAGAATGTCCATTGCGGTGCGATAGCCGGTGTGGCTGCAACAGGGCACCAAGCCGATGCGGGTCATCTCGTCGATAAACTCCCGTCCTTTCGCGGTCAGCCCGGCGTCCTCGTCATGGCAGCCGCCGCCCAGGGCGTTGTTGCGGTTATAGGCCAGCAGCATCCAGCGCACGCCGAGGTCGTAGAACAGGCTGAGCAGACTAATCTGGTGCTGCACCGCAAAGCCGCCCTCGATGTCGAAGGCGATCGCCAGCTTTCCTTCCCGTTTGGCCTGTTCAATATCGCCAGGGCGCAGCGCCAATACGTAGTCGCCGGGGTGGGCGGCGATCCAGTGGCGCACAAAGGCGGCCACTTTGACATAATTGTCCAGCGGGCTTTGGGCATCGCCAATATTGATCGAGACAAAATCAACCCCGGCGTCCCGATAGCGCGCAAGCTGGCCGACAAAACGAGGCAACCGGGCCAGATCCTGGGGCAGACAGCCATGGTTGTCCCAGACCAGGGCCTCGGCGTGCAGTTGCTGCGCCCGGAGTGACAGGTTTTTTTGCTCAGTCATCTCTCCTCCTTTAACCAGAGGCGACTGTACAGCGCGCAGAGAGGGCTGCAAGCGGGAAAAAAGTTTTGTTCTTTCACCGAAAATGGTAAAGAAGTACGAGATTACTTTAATTAAGAGGGGATAACACTCATGACAACGCAGCAGGCGCTGGCTGTCGATGCCCAACTGATCTCCGGGAACCAGGCGATCGCCCGCGGCGTCTGGGAGGCCGGCGTGCGCGTTGCCGCAGCCTATCCGGGGACGCCGTCCACCGAGATTCTGGAAAATCTGAAACAATATTCCGATATTCATGCCCATTGGGCGACCAATGAAAAAGTGGCGCTGGAAGTGGCGATCGGCGCATCGCTTGCCGGCTCGCGCGCCTTTTGCGCCATGAAACATGTCGGCCTGAACGTTGCCTCCGACGCCCTGATGTCGCAAACCCTGGCCGGGGTGGCCGGCGGACTGGTGATCGCGGTGGCCGATGATGTCGGCCTGTCGTCCTCGCAGAACGAGCAGGATTCGCGGTTCTGGGGGCGCTTCGCCCATGTGCCGCTGCTCGAGCCAGCGGACAGCCAGGAAGCCTATGAGATGACCCTGGAGGCGTTTGATCTGTCGGAACGCTTCGATGTGCCGGTGATTTTGCGGCTGACCACGCGGATTTGCCATGTCAAGGGGCTGGTCCGGGTGGGCGAGCGCCGGGTGGCGGCGCCCGAGCGTCACTTCGAGCGTGACGCCAGCCGCTGGGTGATGGTGCCGGGCAACGCCAAGCGCCGCCTGGGGGTTCAGCTTGAACGCGACCGCGAGCTGGCGGCCTGGTCCGAGACCAGCACCCTGCAGGAGATCACGCCGGGCACGGACCGGCGGGTCGGCTTCGTGGCCTCCGGCCCGGTGGTCATGCAGGTGCGCGAGGCCTTTCCCGAGGCGCCATTGTTCAAGCTGGGGCAGACTTGGCCGGTGCCGGCCGGGGCGATCCGCCGTTTTGGCGAGAGCTGCGACCATCTGGTGGTGGTCGAGGAAACCGAACCCCTGATGGAGACGGACCTGCGCGCTGCCGGGGTGGCGGTGCAGGGCAAGGATATTCTGCCCCGCACCGGCGAAATCACCGCCCGGGTGCTCAAACAGGCGGTTGCCCGCCTGCTGGACGGCGCACCGGCCGAGGGCGAGACGCTAGGCGGTGCGGCGCTGGAAGTGTTCCCGCGTCCGCCCACCATGTGTGTCGGTTGTCCCCATATTCCGGCCTATTACTGTTTGTCGCGGCTGACCCGCAAGGTCCATATCATGGGCGACATCGGCTGTTATACCCTGGGTGCCGGCCAGCCGTGGAAGGCGCTTGATTCGGCGACCTGCATGGGCGCGTCGATGGGCATGGCGCTGGGCATGGACCTGGGACGCACCGAGGTTGACAAGGACAAGGCGGTGGTTGCGGTGATCGGCGATTCGACCTTTTTGCACATGGGGCTGCAAGGCCTGATCGACATCACCTATAACAAGGGCAATGTCACGGTGATGCTGCTCCACAACAGCACCACCGCGATGACCGGCGGCCAGGACCACGCCGCCACCGGGCGGGCGCTGGAAGGCGGCGAGGCCCCGCGGGTCGATTTCGTGCAACTGGTCCAGGCGCTGGGAGTGCGGCCCGAACGGGTCAAGGTGGTCGATCCTTATGAAATGCCCACCTTGTTCAAGACCATCCGCGAGGAAATCGCCACCCCCGAGCCGTCGGTGATCATCACCAATCAGCCCTGTGTGCTGATCGACAAATTCGACCGCCGCCCGCCTTACCAGGTGATTGATGACCAGTGCACCGGTTGTTCCAATTGCTTGAACACCGGCTGCCCGGCGATCCATGTCACCCGGCGCGAGAGCCGGACCCTGGCCAGCGGCAAGACGGTGGACAAGTCTTGGGTGACCATCGACACCCTGGCCTGCACCGGTTGCGGCCTGTGCCCGGAGACCTGCGGGCCGGATGCGATCGTCCTCAAGGAGTTTGCTGCGGAGACCGTGCAATGAGCCAGGCAGAAATAAATAAAGTGACCAATATCCTGGTTGTCGGCGTTGGCGGCCAGGGGGTAATGACGGCGGCCGAGGTGCTAGCCCAGGCGGCGCTGGCGCTGGGCCTTGATGTCAAGAAAACTGAAATCGCCGGCATGGCTCAGCGCGGTGGCACGGTGACCTCGCATGTGCGGTTCGGGCCGCGGGTGCTGGCGCCGGCCATTCCGGCGGGCGAGGCCGATATTCTGATGGCTTTCGAGGCCGCCGAGGCGATACGCTGGGAAAGCCATGTGCGGCCCGGCGGGCTGATTGCGGTCAACACCTTGAAGCTGGCGCCACCGGTGGTTGAATCCGGCATTTTCCCCTATCCCGACGACCCGGTGGGAATGTTGCGCGCCGCCGGGCGCGAGCCCCGCGCCCTTGATGCAGACGCTATCGCCCACGAGTTGGGCGACGTCCGCTTGAGCAACACCATTATGCTGGGGGCGATCGCCGATAGCCTGCCGTTTGCCGCGGACCGGCTCAAGGAGATTATCGTCGCACGCTTTTCTGCCAAAAAGAAAGAGTTGGGTGTGTTGAACGCCCAGGCTTTCGAGGCCGGCTGCAAAGCGGCCAGGGCGGCCCAGACGGCGGCCTGAATCCGGCCCGGGGCATGAGTCTTGATATGCGTCTTGATCTCATTTAAGGTCGTAGGCCACAGGTGGGTCTAATGGCTTGCTAACACGTAAAGTTCCCAGGCATCATTGTTTTGGAACGGTATAAAAAACAAGTTGTGTGGAACGAATTAGGAAGGAAATAACACTCATGAAAACCAATCGATTTATGGCCGCGCAGATGCCGGCGGGCGCGCGGACGTCGCGTCTCAAACTGGGCGTTGCGGTTCTCGCCCTGATGGGCGGCGCTTGCCTGAACGCGCCGGTTTTTGCCGCTGCAGAAGGTGGCGAAGGGGATAATGCTTCTGTCGGACTGGAAGAGATTGTCGTCACCTCGACCAAGCGCAACGAGGGATTGCAGGATATTCCGATGTCGGTGAGCGCGATCAGCAGTCTTGAACTTGATCGCATGGGCGCGACCGAATTTTTCGATTATGCAACCAAGGTTCCCAATCTCGGCTTTGGCTACGAGGCCGACGGGCGGTTTGACTCGCGCAAGATCGGCATCCGCGGCATTTTCGGCGCCGGTCAGACATCGATTGGCGGCACCACCGGTTTTTATATCGATGAGACGCCGGTCCCCGAAACCATGAACCCGCGGGTGCTCGATGTCGAGCGCATCGAGGTGCTGCGTGGGCCGCAGGGCACGCTTTATGGCGCCCGCTCCATGGGCGGCACCATCCGTCTGATTTCAAAACAGCCGTCATTCGATGGTTTTGAGGGCCGGGCGCACGCCACGCTTTCCACCGTCAAGAAAGGCGACATGAACTGGTCGTTTGACGGCGCGGTCAATATCCCCGTCATCGAAGACAAGGTTGCGGTTCGGGTGTTGGGCTATTACACTGACAATTCCGGCATTTACGATCGGCTTTCAATTCCGGGCACACCGGGGCCGTCGTTCGTCAACAAGAACGTCGATGACGAGAAATATTATGGCGCGCAGATTTCCGCCGCTATCAAGGTTACGGAAAATCTGACCTTCACGCCGCGTTTCATGTATCAAAGAGTGGAAGCCGACGGCTTTCCCTTCGCCGATATCCGGACCAGTAATTACAAGCAGTTCCGCTATTTCAATATCGAGGAGCCGGGCACCGACGAGTGGTGGCTGACAAGCGGCACCCTGAACTGGAATCTGGAATTTGGCTCCGTCACCTCGTCCACCGCCTATTTCGATCGCGCGATCGACGAAAATGAAGATGAAACTGCGGTTCTGCCGTTCTTCATTCCGGGTGTGCCGCCGGCGCCGGCGCCGATCGAGGAAACGGTTGATTTTCGCGCCTTCGTCCATGAAACCCGTTTCACTTCGGATTTTGATAGTCCGTTCCAGATCACGGCCGGTATTTTCTATCAGCGAACCAATCAGTTCCTGCAATATCCGCCGGCGCTCTATCCGGGTCTGGGCGCCGCGATCGGCGCGCCGCCATTCTTCAATCTGGTTTTCCAGACCGACAACCGCTTCAGCACCAGGGAACTCGCGGCGTTCGGCGAGGCCAGCTATGACTTTACCGACTGGTTGAAGGGCACGGTCGGTGGTCGCTGGTCGAAGACAAAGGTGAAATTCTTCCGCATCGCGGCCGGTCTGGTGACCGACTTTGTCCCCGACCCCCCCTTCTTCCTGGACGGCGGCGCGGGTACGGATGGGGTGGATTTCGCCGCCCTACAGGCCAATCCGCCAGCCGGGGGGATCCCGACCCTGGACAACGGCCGCCAGTCGGAAAGCAGCTTCAACCCGAAATTCGTGCTTGAAGCCAAGGTTGATGAGGACGTCAAGGTCTATACCTCGGCGGCCAAGGGCTTCCGTATTGGCGGGGTGAATGCGACCGTGCCGGCGCTGTTTTGCGCCGACGATCTGGCGACCCTCAATCTGGGTAGCCTGGACGAAATCGCCACCTATAATTCCGACAGTGTGTGGAGTTATGAGGTCGGTCTCAAGTCGAAGTTCGCCGATAACCGGGTGACGGTGAATGCCGCGGTGTTCCGCATCGACTGGACCAACCTTCAGATCAACAACCGTCTGAGCTGCGGCTTCCAGTTTGTCGCCAATGGCGGCAAAGCGCGCAGCAAGGGCTTCGAGGTGGAAATTCAGGCGGCGCCGGTCGAGGGGCTCTTTTTGACTCTGTCCGCCGGCTATACCGATGCCAAGATCCGCTCGGTTCCGAGCCTGGCCACAGGCGTTGCGCCGGGTGATCCCATCCAGCAGGTGCCGGACTGGACTGTCACTGCCACGACGCAATATTACTTCCCGTTGACCGAGACCATGGATGGTTTCGTGCGTACCGACTTTAACTATTATGGTCGCAGCTTCAGCGCCAACAACGAGCCCACCAATCCGCGGTTGCGTCCGTCCTGGGCGCTGGTCAACCTGCGCGCCGGCGTGACCAAGGACATGTGGGAGGTGACGCTGTTCGCCGACAATGTGACCAATACCCGGGCCAATCTGGCGGACAACCGCTCGATCGCCGCCGAAGTGGGCGGACGGCCGAGAATTGTCTCAAACCGTCCGCGCACCATCGGGCTTGAGGCGCGTGCGCGCTTCTGATCGGTGCTGTTCATCCTGCATCAAGGCAGGTGATATAGCGACTAGTGGGCCGGCGGATTTCGATCCGCCGGCCTTTTCTTCATGATGAGGTGATGAGATGCGCATCTGGTCCACACTCTGTTCGTTGTTTACGATTGTTTCCATTGTTCCGATGGCCCATGGGGAAACCATGAAAACCGCAGCTTACGGCGCGTGGAAATCACCGGTCAGCGCGGCCTCGCTAACCGAAAGCGCGATCCGGCTGGGGGAAATCCGCCTTGATGGCGGCGATCTTTACTGGCTGGAGGGCCGACCCGAGGAGGGTGGCCGCCAGGTTATCGTGCGCCGCATGGCGGATGGGACGACCCGCGATGTCACGCCGCCGGGCTTTAATGTGCGCAGCCGGGTGCATGAATATGGCGGCGGCGCCTATGTGGTGGCCGGCGGCGTGGTCTATTTTTCCAATTTCGCCGACCAGAAACTTTACCGCCAGGCGCCGGGCGCAGCGCCACGGGCGCTCACCCCGGCCGGCTATTGCTATGCCGATTGCGTGATTTCCGCCCGGCTGAACGCGGCCATCTGCGTGCGCGAGGATCACACCAAAAAGGGCGAGGTGGACAACACCCTGGTCGCGGTTGACCTGACCGCCGGCGGGGCAGGGCGGGTGCTGGTCTCGGGCACTGATTTTGTCTCTTCGCCCCGGCTTGCCCCCGATGGCCGGCGGCTGGCCTGGGTGTCGTGGAACCATCCCAACATGCCGTGGGACACCACCAGCCTGTGGGTGGCCGATCTCGACCAGCAGGGCGGGCTGAAAAACCGCCGGCTGGTTGCCGGCGGCAAGGCGGAATCGGTCATTCAGCCGCAATGGTCGGCGGACGGCGCACTCTATTTTCTGTCCGACCGCAGCAACTGGTGGAATCTTTACGCCTGGTCGGCGGGAAAGACCACCCGGATCGTCGATGTGCCCGCCGAGATTGGCGAGCCGCAGTGGGTTTTCGGGCAAAGCAGCTATGCCCTGGTCTCGAAGGACGAGGCCATTGTCCGGCTGTTGTCCAACGGTTTTGCCGCTCTGGCCCGGGTCAATCTGAACAGCGGCGTGCTGACCCGGCTGGCCCTGCCGTTTGTCAGCCTGCATCAGGTCCGCGCCGGCCAGGGCGGAGTTTATTTTCTTGGCGCATCGGCGACCGCCCCCGAGGGGCTTTATCAGTTGGTGGGTGATGGCGTGCGTGAGCTGCGCAAAAGCCGCGAGGCCAACCTGGCCCGGGACGCTATTTCGCGCGCCGAGCCGATCGCCTTCGCCACCGGCGATGGCGCGACCGCTCACGGCTTTTATTATCCGCCGACCAATCCGCACTATCGGGCGCCGGCGGGTACCCGGCCGCCGCTGGTGGTGATCCTGCATGGCGGGCCGACCGGAATGGCCTTGCCGGCGTTTAACGCCGAGGTCCAGTTCTGGACCTCGCGCGGGTTTGCCCTGGTTGACGTCAACTATCGCGGCAGCGCCGGTTATGGCCGGGCCTATCGCAATCTGCTGCGCAAGAACTGGGGGGTGGCCGATACCCGCGATGCGGTCGAGGCGGCGCGTTATCTGGTCGCCCAGGGCAAGGCCGACGCCAAGAAACTGCTTATCCGGGGAGGCAGCGCCGGCGGCTATACGGTGCTCTCGGCGTTGGCGTTTTATGACGTATTTTCCGCCGGGGCGGATTATTTCGGCATCAGTGACATCACCTCTCTGGTGAAAGAGACCCACAAGTTTGAATCGCGCTATATCGACAATCTCATCGGCCCTTATCCCGAGGCGAGCCAGATTTACAAGGAGCGCTCGCCGATCAATCATCTGGACGGTTTTTCCGCGCCGCTGATTGTCTTTCAGGGGCTCGACGACCAAGTGGTGCCGCCCAATCAGTCGGAGGCGATCGTCAAGGCCTTGCGCAAAAAGGGCGTGCCGGTGGCTTTTCTGACCTTCAAGGGCGAGGGCCACGGCTTTCGCATGAAGCGCAATATCATCCGCAGCCGCGAGGCCGAGCTTTATTTCTACAGCCGGATACTGGGCTTTACCCTGCCCGAGAAAATCGCCCCGGTGGCGATCGACAATCTCGATTAGGGGGCTTGCGGGCTCAGCTTGTTCAACAGCGCCTGGGCGTCCTTGCGCTCGGCGAAGGCGGGATATTTGGCCAGCAGGTTTTCGAGCAGCGCGCTCGCCCGGTCGGGTTTTCCGGTGGCCTCAAATGCGCGGGCGAGATAATAGCGCGGCCCCGGCATGTCGGGGATTTGGCGCACCGCCTCGCTCAGCACCGGCAGGGCCTTGCCCGGCTTGCCGGCGGCGAGCAATGTCCGGCCGTAGGTGTCCATCACCCCGGGGTTGTGCGGCGACAGCTCATAGGCCTTGCGGGCATGGGGCAGGGCCTCGGCGGCTTTGCCCTTGCGCCATAAAATCATCGCCAGATTGTTCTGGGCGACAAGATTGTTCGGCTCTTGCGCCAGAATTTGTTGATAATGCGTTTTGGCCCGGGACAATTGCCCAAGTTGCTCAAGCAACATCGCCAGATCGAGGTGAATGCCGGTGTCCTTAGGCGCGGAGGCCATCCAGCGCTTCAGGGTGGCGATGGCCCCTTTGGCATCGCCGGTGCGGGCCTGGGCGGTGGCGAGCATGCGGGTGACCGCCTGAGTGGGGGTTTTCTTCTCGGCTTCGACGAGTGCCGCCAGGGCTTGTTTAGGCTGGTTTTCGCGCAGCGCCAACTCGCCCTCAAGGGCGGGAATTTGCGCCGTGTCCGGGGCTTTTTGCTTGAGCGCCGCGATTACCTTGCGGGCGGTCTTGGTTTCGCCATCGGTCAGATAGGCGCTGGCCAGCGCGACCCGCGCCCGCCAATCCTGCTCATCAAGGCGGGAAAGGATGACAAGCTGCCTCTTGTAGCGGGCCCGGTCGCCCAAAAGCTGATAAGCGCTGGCCAGTAGCCGGTGGGCGTCGGCTGATTGGGGCCGGGCGGCAACCAGTTTCTCAAACGCCGCCGCGGCCTCTCCGGGCTGGCGCGCCATGAGATAGGCCTGTCCCTTGAGATGAGCGATCGCGGGGATGGTTTCAGCCTGGGCGGGAATATTGGCAATGGCGTTCAGGGCGCTCTGGGGGTCTTTTTGCGCCAGATAATATTGGCCGAGCGCTACTCGCGGCGCGAGCACGTCGGGCGCGGCTTTGCTCGCGGCTAAAAACAGCTCCTTGGCCCGCGCATTTTGGCCGCGAGCGCTCTCGATCTGGCCCAGCGCGATCAAGCCGCGCAGATTATCGGGATGGGCCTTGACCAGTTTGCCGAGAAGAGCGGCCGCTTTGTCCTGGTTGCCGGCGCGATCCTCCAGGGTCGCCAGATTGTTGAGCGCCTCGACATTGTCGGGGGCAATTTCAAGCGCCTTTTGAAAGGCGGCGCGCGCCTTGTCGGTATGGCCGGCGGCGATATGGACCAGCCCTGCCAGAATGGGCGGCGTGGCTTCCTTGGGGAAATCTTTCTGCAATTCCGCCGTATAGCTCAGGGCGCGATCGAGATTATTGTTGCGCAAGGCGATCAGGGCCAGGGTTGTTTTGGCTTTCAGGCTTTCCGGGCTCTGGTCGGCGATCGCCTCCAGTTCGTCATAGCCGGCGTCAAAGTCCTTCAGAGCGATGCGGGTCAGGCCAAGCCGGGCGCGGGTGGCCTTGTCCTCGGGGGCCAGGGCGACAGCCTTTTTATAATAGTTGCGCGCCGCTTCCAGATCGCCGGTCTGGGTGGCGGCCAGGCCGACCATGCGCAACAGCTCGACATCCTTGGGGTTTTTGGCCGCAACAGGGGCCAGCAGCGCCTTGGCTTCCTTGGCGCGATTAAGCATTATCTGGGTCGCCGCCAGCAGTTTCACGCCGGGCTCGAACCAGGGGGCGCGGCTGACGAATTTGGTCAGGTTCTGGTTGGCGGTCTCCAGCTCGCCCAGCGCATAGGCGCTGGCGCCGGCGATAAGCTGGCTGCCGAGATGATCAGGCATCGCCTTGAGCGCCACCTCCATGGCTTCCTTGGCGGTGGCGAAGTCGTTTTTCTGATAGGCGATAAAGCCCTTCAGATAGTGCACCTGCGGGTTGTTGGGAATGACCTTGAGCAGAAAGGCGATCTGTTTTTCCGCCGCGTCGATTTTTTGCTGGGCGAGTTGGGCGAAAATCAACCCCCGACGGTAGCGCAGCAGATCGGGCCAAGTGTCGATGATTTTCTGGTAGCTTGCCTCGGCGGCGGCGAAATTTTTCTGCGCATAGTCAAGATTGCCTTTCAGCACCAGGGTTTTTGGGTTGTTGGGGGCAATCGCTTCGGCTTCGGCAAGACGGGCGGCGGCCGCTTTATAGTCTTTTTTGATAAGCTCGATCCGCCCCAGGCCAATCAGTGGGTCGAGCGCCTTGGGCATCAGCTTGTGGGCGCTCTCGAACAGTTTTTGCGCTTCAAATCCCTTGTGCAAGCCCAGTTGGGCCTCTCCATGCAGGCTGAGAATGGCGGCGCGCAGGCTTGGTGAGGCGCTATCATTCGGGGTCAGCTTTTCCAGAACATCCGTGAATTTACGCTGCAAAATCCACGCCCGGCCCAAAGGGATTTGAACGGCGGCGGGGTCGACGCCCAGGGTGGTGGCTCGGGTCAACTCTTTTTCGGCCGAGGCGCCGTCTTCCACATCGATATAAAGCTGCCCCAGCATGAGCCGCGCCGCGCCGCTGTCAGGATTAAGCTTGATCGCGTTCTTTAAATAAAGCACCGCCGGCCGCAGCTTGCCCGCCGCCCGGCTTTGCTTGGCGAGCTGGATATAGTCGGCTTCACTATGCTGGTCGGCATTGTCACAGGCGGCCAGAACAAGGGCGGCCAGGACAAGCGAGACCGGCAGGAACATCGCCAATGACCATCTCGCCAGACCCAGGGGCCGCAGACCCAGGAGCCGCAGACCCAAGGGCCGCAGACCCAGGGGCCGCATTTTGCGCATCAAAAGCATCATCAACTTTCCCTCTCGCCAGACAGCCTACAGATTGCCCTGTGAGCGGCCCTTGTAACAACAACTTTGTTAAGGGAGGGTTTCGTCGCCGCCGTCAGGGTGGGGGAAAGACTGGGTGTCGGAAAATTTTACACTTCTATTTTTCAATTAAATCTCTTATAAAACAATAGGTTGACATAAAATTTCAGGGAATGGCGGAGATCGAGTTGGCCGAAGGGGGGCAAACTGTCGGAAATTTTTACAGTTGGCGGTTTATGAGGCTCTATAATACTCCTTTAGAGCCGGTTTTTCCGGGGGAAAATGTTTTGAATCAAGGGGTTGATATTTTCTGGCACAAATGCTGCAAGGAAATGGGCGATTGTCCGCTTGTGGGCGGATTTTGGAAATATCTCGAACGATGTAAAGGATTTTACGATGACTAAATTCAGCAAGACATTAAAAGTCGGTTTGCTGGCGGGGGCTTCGGTTCTGGCTTTTTCGACGGCGGCTTCGGCGTTGTCGCTCACCGGCGGCGATCTGCGCATTAATTTCGTGAATGTTGATTCCGCGACCTCGACTTATCCCCTTATCGGAGCCAACCAAACGATCTGCACGACGGTTGCGGATTGCGATGTTGCCTCGGGCGCGTTGGCGGGCAGCAGCTTGGCTCCGAACGCGATCGGCAGTGAAGACACATGGGGGCTGCTGGACGTTGAATCGATCCGCTCGGCCGATAACAGCATCACCTACTGGAGCAAAGGCGACAACGGCGAAACCCTGCAGGGCATGTTCTATGGTCTGGATGACTTCCGCGTCGAGGAAATCTTCAATGTCACCGGTGACACGGTCGCAACTTTCTCGCATGGCGGCAAGCTCGACCTTTATCTCAGTGGCGCGGATAATTTCGGTGCGAACACAGGGCCTGCCGGTCGTGGCGGACTGAGCACCTACGCTCCGCTGACCAGCGGTACGCTTTACCTGTCGCTGGATTTCACCACTGGTTGTGGCTCAACACCTACGGTTGCCAGCGCCACCCTGTGCGGGTCGTTTGACTCCAACACCGTTGGCGGGTCTTCCGGTTTCCTGAAGGTTACCGGCGGTTCGGCGGCTGCACAGTGGGATACCAACAATGCCGCGGCGCTGTCCGGCCTGTTAAATCCGGTTGATCCCGAGGCTGATCTCTTCTTCACCAATGAGTTCACGCCGGTTGGAGCCGGGAACGGCTGGAGCGTTGTCAGCAACGGTAACGCGATCGGCACCAAGCTTCCCGAGCCGGGCACACTGGGTCTTCTCGGCCTTGGGCTGGCCGGCCTGGGCATGGGCCTGCGTCGTCGCAAGAAAATCAGCTAACCGGCTGGTTCGAGATATTCCCTTTAAGGGGGCGGCTTCGGCCGTCCCCTTTTTTATGCGCCGGCGTAGCTGAATTTGCGCTCGTAATCGAGCGCCAGGCCGTAAGGGAAATCGTCATAAGGCCACAGGCGCAGGGTTAGCCCCGGCAGATGGCGGCTCAGCGCACGCTCCACAGCGCTGGTGTTCGCCCCGCCCCGGACCATCTGAATATGCACCGTGGTTTGCCCATCCACCGCCTCCACCCGAAAGGCGCCGCTCAGCCCGCGCGCCGCCGCCCGGTCGCCATAAAGCGCATCCTTGATTGCCGCCACATGCCAGCCCTGTCCATTGCACTCGCTTTCGCGCCCCACCAGGGCGATCAGGGGCAGGCCATCGGCCGCCTCGCCATCGAGCAGCCGCGCCCGGTCGCCGGTCTGATAGCGCGGCAGCAACAATGGCGCACCGTGGCTGGAGACGGTGAGGGTCAGGCTGCCATAACCGTTCTCGTCGGCGGCGAGGGCCTCGGCGAACACGCTGGTCGGGTCATAGCTGAACAGCATCGGCAGGGGCCGTCCGGGCGCCGGGGCGAAGCCGAACAGGGCCTCGAAGGTCGCCGGATCGCGCCAGGCGCGCCGGCGCAGGGCGATGGTGTGCGGAGTTTAGAAAAACAGGTTGAGCCCGAGCTCGCCCACCCCCATCGACGAGCCGATCAGGCCCGTTTCCGGCTGGTCGGGATCGATCGTGAAATGGGCCGCCAGATAGTCACGGTAAGCCTCGCCGAAAACCTCCTCGCCGATGATCAGATGCAGCCGGGTGTCCGACCAGTCGATGCCTCTTTCCTCGGCGTAATCACACAACCGTTTGAGAAACAGCGGATCGCCGACCAGGATGATCTGCTCATAGAGTGAGCGGAATTTTTCGGCGATGGCCAGCGCCATGTCCTCGCGCACGCTGACCTCAGCCACGGTGGCGGCCCTGGAGGCAAAGCGCACCCCCATCGGCAGGCAATTGATCAACAGGCTGCGCCGGCGGTCGACGCCAAAGGCCTGTTCGAGCCCGAGGTCGATAAAATCGGTCGCCCGGCGGACCTGCTGGCGGGTGCTCAGGCCAAAGGCGAAGCGGCCACTGTGCCCCGAGCTGGTCAGAATGCCAGCCAGATTGTCGAGCGTGCCGGGCAGGCACAGCTCTTCAAGCGTAAACCGTTGGAAGGTGTTGGCCTTGTCAAGCACCAGGGGCAGGCGGCGAAAGTCGTCAAGGCTGCGTACCCGGGTGGGCTCGATGCCAGCCTCGGCCAGTAGTTCGCGATAGGCCGCCGACAGCCGGGCGGCGCGGTGGAAGCTTTGCAGCGCCCGCTTTTCGCCAATCCGCCGCCGGCGTTCGGCGGAGAGTTTTTGATAGGCTGCAAGCTGGGCTCGACGTCGCCATTTGGTAGGCCAGGTCACGATCGCGCCTTTTGATGCATGGGACGGCCATTCTAGTGAAAAGAGTGTTAAGTAAAATTTAGCGAACGGTTTTTATAGTCAAGCCAGGAATCAGGCGGTTGCGTCATGATAATCACAAGCGGGCGATATGGTGAGACAAACCAGAAAAAAGGCAACCGTCGTTCCGCATACGCCGGTTTCGGACAAGTCGAAGGTTGCGCTTGAATTCTGGCGCCGGCGTTTTCCGGTGCCCTGCCGGCGCATTGATGGCACCGATTATCTCGACGGCAGCTATCGCCTGCGCTATGAGGTTTATTGTCACGAGGTCGGCTTTCTCGACGCCAGGGATTATCCCGACGGGCGCGAGAGAGATGCCTATGACGCCGATGCGATCCATTTCGGGGCGATCCGCGACGATGACCAGGTGGTTGGCACGGTGCGCCTGGTGCCATGGTCCGGGCGAGGGTTTCCCATGCTGGACCATTGCCCGGTTGATATTCCCGAGGCGCAAAAACCCCATGCCGTCGAGGTTTCGCGCCTCGCGGTCAGCCGGATGTTCCGCCGCCGCGAAGGGGATGGCCTTTATGGCATGGCCCAGGACAGGGCCAAGCTCGACGAAATCCCCCGCCAGAAAGGCGACCCGCGTCGCAAGCCGCGACCCGAGGTGGTGGTGGGGCTTTACAAGGCGATGTATCATGAAAGCAAGCGCCTGGGCATCACCCACTGGTACGCCGCCATGGAGCCACTACTCGCCCGGCTGCTCGCTCGGTTTAATTTCGTCTTTCGGCCGATCGGCCCCGAGGTCGACTATTACGGCCCGGTTCAGCCCTATATGGCGGCCATAGACGAGATTGAAAAACATGTGTTTCGCTCGTCGCCGATCATGTTCTGGGCCTTTTGCGATGGGCTGGAGAGTGAGTTTCTGCCACGATGGGCGCGCGATTTCCTTGCGGATAACGAGCGGCCGACACTTCATTCATAGTTTTCCTCATTAGGGGTGACGCGGGTGCTTGAGCGCTATATGAGCTTTGTGGTGCGGGCGCGCTGGCTGGTCACCCTGGTGTGTCTGGCGGCGATTGCCGCCTTGCTCGCCGGTGCTCCCCGGGTCAGCGAAACCAATGACAGCCGGGTGTTTTTCGGCCCCGACAATCCGCAGCGCGCCGCCCTGGAGGCGATGGAAGCCCGCTTTACCCAGTCGAACGCTCTGCTATTCGCCCTGGAGGCGCGCAGCGGCGATGTTTTTTCCCGTCCGGCGCTGGAGGCGATCGCCTTTGTCACCAAGGAGCTGTGGCGCGCACCCTATGTCAGCCGGGTCGATTCGCTGACCAATTATCAATATTCCCGGGCCGAGGGCGATGACATCATCATCGCCGATCTGGCGCGCGATCCGGCGACCATGGACGAGGCCGCGCTGGCCCGGGTGCGCACAGTGGCGATGAGCGAGCCGTCGCTCAAGAATGTCGTGGTTTCGGCTGACGGCAAGATCGCGCTGGTGGCGGCCAATTTCATTCTGCCAGACGGCTCGCCGCACCGGGTCGATGAAATCATGCGGTTTGTTGATCAGATTCGCCATGCGCTCGCCACTCGCACCGGCGCGGTTACCAGCCATCTGACCGGCGATATCGCCATGTCGGTTGCTTTTGGCGAGGCAACCCGGCGCGACATGACCCTGTTGGCCCCCGCCATGCTGGGACTGGCGGCGGTGTTCCTGCTTATCATGCTGCGCTCGCTGGCCGCCACATTTGCGATTCTGGTGATCGCGCTGGGAGCCAGCGCGGCGACCCTGGGCTTCGTCGGCTGGGCCGGGGTGGTGCTGACCGCCGGGTCGGCTCCGGCGCCGACCATTGTGCTCACCCTGGCGGTGGCCAACAGCGTGCATCTGGTGGTCAGTGTGCTTTATTACCGACGTGGCGGCATGGCTAAAATCGCCGCGGTGAGCCAGGCGCTGCGGGTCAATATCTGGCCGATTTTTCTGACCAGCACGACCACCGCGGTGGGCTTTTTAAGCATGAACACCAGCGATGCGCCGCCGTTTGCCGATCTGGGCAATCTGGTCGCCTTCGGCGTTGGGGTCAGCTTTGTTTCCGCCGTGGTTCTGCTGCCGGCGTTGCTCGCTCTTTTACCGATCAAGGCGGTCATGCCGCCCGGCGCGCAGGGCGGAGTGGCGGAAAAGGTCGGCCGTTTCGTGGTCCGCCGGCGGCGGGTGCTGACGGGGAGCATTCTGGGTCTGGCCGCGGTGCTGGCGCTGGGCGCCTCGCGCATCGAGCTCAACGACGACTGGATCGCCAATTTCGATAATTCCTACGCCTTTCGCCGCGATACCGAGGCGGTGCTGGCCCATGGCCTGAGTGTCGAGGTGATCGACTATATGCTCGATTCCGGCAAGCAGGGCGGGGTCAATGACCCGGCCTTTCTGGCCACGGCGGACGCCTTTGTCGCCTGGGCGCGGGCCCGTCCCGAGGTGGTCGCGGTTACCTCGGTGACCGATATTCTCAAGCGTCTCAACAAGAACATGAATGATGATGATCCGGCGTTTTACCGCCTGCCGGGCAGCGCGGATCTGGCAGCGCAATATTTTCTGCTCTATGAAATGTCGCTGCCGCCGGGGCTCGATCTTAACGACCGGGTGGATATCGGCAAATCGGCTCTTCGGGTGAGCGTGGCCACCGCTCGGATGACCTCGCGCGAGATGCGCGCCTTTGATGCGCGGGCATCGTGGTGGCTGCGCGAGGCGGCGGCATCGCCCGGCACGCCGCCAGCCGGCGCCGGGGTGCCGGTGATGTTCGCCCATATGTCCAAGCGTAATATCCAGAGCATGCTTCTGAGCACCGGGATCGCCTTTGTCGCGGTGTCGCTGTTGCTGGTGATCGCCCTGCGCAGCCTGTGGATCGGCCTGCTGAGCCTGGTGCCCAATGTGTTGCCGGCGATGATGGCCTTTGGCCTGTGGGGCCTGCTGGTCGGCGAGATGGGGGTTGCCATTTCGGTCGTGGCGGCGATCACCTTTGGCATTGTGGTCGACGACACCATTCATTTTCTGAGCAAATATCTCTATGCCCGCCGCCAGTTGGGCCTATCGCCCGACGAGGCGGTGGTCAACAGCTTTCGCTCGGTGGGTCGGGCCCTGCTGACCACCACGGTGGTTCTGGTTGCCGGTTTTCTGGTTTTTACCTTTTCCGGCTTTCGGGTAACCTGGGGCATGGGGGTGCTGGCGTCAATCACATTGACCTTCGCACTGATCTGTGACTTTTTCCTTCTGCCGCCGTTGCTGCTGGCTCTTGACTGCAAAAAAGACGCTGCAACACATCCTTAGTAATTTTTCCATAATTTACGCTTAAACTTGTGTAAATTCAGGCAAAGGATATTTTGCGTCTTGAGAGGCGGCGCTCACGGAAAATCATGATCAGGCTGTTTCGCCATTACATACCCAAGAGCGTTTTTATCTTGGGGGTTCTCGAAACCGGGGTGCTGCTGGCGTCAATCTGGGCGGGGCTGGTGCTGCGCTATGCCGACCTTGGTTTCAAGCCGCCGCGACTGTCCAATAATCTTCCCGAAGTTGTCACTTATGTTGCGGTGATCTATCTGTCGATGCTTGCGGTGGGTCTTTACCATCGCGACGCCTACCGCGACCTGAGGATGGCAGTTACCCGCCTGATAATCGCCTTTGTGGTCAGTTTTGTGGTTCTGTCGGTGATTTTCTTCCTCTATCCCGATGTGACGATCTGGCGCAGTATTTTCGCGATCTCGTTTTTTCTGGCTTTTGCGGGGGTGCTGATCGCCCGGGTGGGGTTTTATGCGCTGGTTGATCGCGGCGCCTTCAAACGCCGGCTTCTGGTGCTGGGCGCTGGTGAGCGGGCCTGGCGGATCCAGGAACTGGAGCAGGAAAAACTGGGTGATTCCTTTCAGTGTGTGGCGTTCATTCGCATGGGCGAGGCCGAAAAAGCAGTTAAAAACGCCCATGAGCGGGCAACGATCAATTCACTGCTCGCCTTCGCCCGCGAGCATAATATCGATGAAATTGTTACCGCAATGGAGGAGCGGCGCGGCTCGATGCCGGTGCGCGAGCTGCTGGACTGTAAATTCGCCGGCCTGGTGACGACGGATTTCACCAGTTTTATGGAACGCGAAACCGGCAAGGTCGATCTGGCGTCGCTTAATCCGAGCTGGCTGATTTATTCCGATGGCAACGGCCGGGGACGCATCGATCATCTGCTCAAGCGGGGGATCGATATTCTCGCCAGTCTTGTTTTGCTTGTTTTCACCCTGCCGATTCTGATCGTCACCGCACTTCTCGTCAAATTGACCAGTCCGGGGCCGGTGTTTTATCGTCAGGAGCGGACCGGCCAATATGGCAAGCCGTTCATGCTGCTCAAATTTCGCAGCATGACGGCGGATGCGGAAAAGGATGGGGTGCCCCAATGGGCCCGCAAGGGCGATAGCAGGGTGACCCCGGTCGGTGGGGTGATCCGCCTGACCCGGATTGATGAAATCCCGCAGATATTCAATGTTCTCAAAGGCGATATGAGTTTTGTCGGACCGCGGCCCGAACGGCCGTTTTTTGTCGATACCCTGGCCAGCGAAATCGCCTATTATCCCGAGCGCCATCATGTCAAACCCGGCATCACCGGCTGGGCGCAGCTTAACTACCCCTACGGCGCTTCGGTCGAGGACGCCAAGCAGAAACTGCAGTATGATCTTTATTACATCAAAAATTATTCGATCTTTCTGGATATGTTGATCGGCATTCAAACCGTGCGGGTGGTGCTTTTTCCCGATGGCGCCCGTTAGGGCGAGGTGGTGAATGACAGGTGTCGCCATAAACATTGATATTGGCCTGATGTCTTATTCCATAGCCGCGGTCGCCTTTTTGGGTTTGGCGGTCTGGCTGCTGCTAAGCTGGCGTCAAGGCAGCATGGCGGCGCATCTTTTAACTCTGGCCTGTGCCATCACGGCGCTCTGGGCGGGACTGACCGCCGCCGGCTTTGCTTATGGCGCGGATCTGACGATCACCGCCTATCTGATTGAACATGTGCGCAATGCCGCCTGGCTCGCGGTTTTGGGGGTTTTTTTGGTGCTGCGGCTGCGCGCGGCACACCAGGAGCACCTGGTCTGGGTCGTACCCACCACCATTGCCGGCCTTGTCGGGGCGGCGGTTCTGCTTGATGTCACCGCGGCGGCGGGGCTGTGGGATGATCATCTGCTTGAGCTGGCGCGCCTGCGCCATTTGTCGCGGGTGATCATTGCGGTCGGCGGCCTTCTGCTGGTCGAAAATGTCTATCGCAATGCTGCCGAAGACGAGCGCTGGAGTCTCAAGCCGCTGTGTCTGGGGCTGGGTGGACTCTACCTGCATGACTTTGTGCTTTATGCCGATGGTCTGCTGTTTTTGCGCATCAACCCGCTATTTTTCGAAGCGCGCGGCCTGACCAATGCGCTCGTCATGCCGTTGATCGCGCTGTCGGCGGCGCGTTCGGAAGTGTGGTCGGTCGACATGTCGGTGTCACGCCGGGTAGCGTTTCATTCCACCTCCATTCTGGTTGGCGGCATCTATCTCCTGTTTATGGCGGCGCTGGGCTATTACTTGCGTGAATATGGCGGCCATCTGGGCGCGGTTTTGCAGATCACCCTAATTTTTGCCAGCCTGCTGTTTCTCGCCGCCCTTTTGTTTTCGGGCTGGTTTCGCGGCTATGTACGGATTTTCCTGAACAAGCACTTCTTTTCCTATAAATATGACTATCGTGAGGAATGGCAGGGGTTTATCCGCACAATCTCGACCAGCGAACCGGGCCAGACCCTGCACGCCCGGGCCATCAAGGCGGTGGCCGATATTGTCGACAGCCCGGGCGGCGCGCTGTGGATCCGGGGGGATGATGGCCTCTATCGGGAAGTGGAATGCTGGAATTTTCCGCTTGGGCTGGGCGAACCTTTCGGCATGGGCGAGCCCTTGGCGCGCTTTCTCGACGAGCGCCGCTGGATTGTGAATTTGCGCGAGCTGGAAGAGCAGCCGGAGCGCTATGACAGCTTGCAACTGCCGGCGTTTCTCGATGGTTTTCCGCGGGTCTGGCTGGTGGTGCCCTTGCTGCGCGACGAGGCGCTGTGCGGTTTTATCCTGTTGGAAAATCCGCGGGCGCCGCGTGATCTGAACTGGGAGGATTTCGACCTTTTGAAAATCGTTGGCCAGCAGGTGGCGAGCTATCTCGCTGAACAGGCGGCCGAACAGGCGCTTTACGAGGCGCGCCAGTTCGAAATGTTCAACCGGCGCTTTGCTTTTGTGCTCCATGACATCAAAAATCTGGTCAGCCAGTTGTCCCTGCTGGTTGCAAATGCGGAAAAACATGCGGAAAATCCCCAGTTCCAGCGGGATATGATCCTCACGGTCAGCGAATCGGTGGCCAAGATGAAACATTTGCTTACCCGACTGCATGGGGGGGATGAAGACGGTGTCCTCGGTGAGCGGGTCGAGCTGCTTCCCCTGCTGGAGGACCTTGCCGAAAAGCATAATAAAATCAATCAGGAATTAACAATTACATGCGATGAAACCGGGCCGGCCGTGGTGGCGGACCGGGACCGGATCGAAAAGATTTTTGGCCATTTGGTGCAAAACGCCGTAGAGGCGGCCGGCGAGGGCGGTAAAATCGATGTGCGGATTATGAGCGACGGGAAAATGGCGGTTGTTGACATTAACGATAGCGGGCCAGGGATGGATATGGCCTTTATCCGCAGTGAATTATTCCGGCCTTTCAAGACCACAAAGGCCGCCGGTTATGGTATTGGCGCTTATGAAAGCCGGCAGATCATCGAAGCCCATGGTGGCCGTCTCGAGGTGTTCAGCACGCCGGGTGAGGGGACGACCATGTCGGTCCGGCTGCCGCTGTGGACCGCTGCCGGGGGCGAGATCCCTGCCGAGGCTGTCTTCGAGGCCGCTTCCCGGGGAGGCGCGTCATGAGCGAGGACAAGCGGCCGCTGCTGGTGGTCGAGGATGACCCCGGTCTGCAACGTCAGTTGCGCTGGGCTTTCGAGGGCTATGAGGTTCATGTCGCCAGTGATCGCCAGGAAGCTCTGGTGCTGCTGGAAGAGACCGGGGCCAAGGTGGCGACGCTTGACCTTGGCCTGCCGCCCGATCCTGATGGCGCCAGCGAGGGACTGGCAACCCTGAATGCCATTCTGGCGGCCGATCCCATGGTCAAGGTCATTGTCGTGACCGGCAATGAGGACCGCGCCAACGCCTTGAAGGCGATTTCCCTGGGGGCCTATGATTTTTATCAAAAGCCGATCAATGCCGACGTTCTCGGCCTGATCATCGATCGCGCTTACCGCCTGTTCGATCTTGAAGAGGAAAACCGCAAGCTGGCCGCGGCATCTCAGGCCTCGCCGCTCAAGAACGTGATTACCGGCAGCCCGGAAATGCTCCGGGTGTGCAAGATGGTCGAGCGGGTTGCGCCGGCCGATATCACGATTTTGCTGCTTGGTGCGAGCGGTACCGGCAAAGAGCTGCTGGCGCGCGCCATTCATGATTTGAGTTCGCGCGCCAAAAACCCCTTTGTGGCGATCAACTGCACGGCGATTCCGGAAAATCTTCTGGAAAGCGAATTATTCGGCCATGAAAAGGGGGCGTTCACCGGGGCGGTGAAACAAAGCATCGGCAAGATCGAGACCGCCCAGTCGGGAACGCTGTTTCTCGATGAAATCGGTGATCTGCCGTTGCCGTTGCAGGTCAAGCTGTTGCGCTTTCTGCAAGAGCGGGTGATTGAGCGCATTGGCGGGCGCAAGCAGATCGAGGTTGATGTGCGGATTGTCTGCGCTACCCACCGTGATCTGAAAAAGGCGATTGAAGTGGGTGATTTTCGCGAGGATCTGTTCTACCGGCTGAGCGAACTGGTGATCGACATTCCGCCGCTTGCCGAGCGCACGGGCGATATCGCCCTGCTGGCCTATAATTTTCTTAACCGCTTCAATCAGGAGCTGTCGCGCTCGGTGCGCGGCTTTACCGGCGACGCGCTGGCCGCGCTGGAAGCCCACAATTGGCCCGGCAATGTGCGCGAGCTTGAAAACCGGCTGAAACGCGCGGTAATCATGTCGGACGGTAAATGCATCGATATCGGGGATCTCGACATGGCGCCGGCCAGCGGCGCGGCGCCGGTGCTAAATTTGAAACAGGTGCGCGAGGAAGCCGACCGCACGGCCATTCGCCGCGCCCTGGCCCAGGCTGACGGGAATATCTCCCAGGCGGCGAAACTTCTCGGCATCAGCCGGCCGACGTTTTATGATCTGGTCAAGCAGTATGATATTTCGCTGTGATGCCTTTATGAAATGAGGGGATAACCATGAGCAATTTTTCCATATCCGGACAGCTGCGCTGTTTTCTCCTCGCGGCGACAGGTGTCGTTGCGCTGGGCGTGGTGACGCCGGCCCTGGCGGCTCCGGAACGCGGTGTGTCGGCAACCTACTATGAGGAAGCGCAGGATTTTCTCGCTAAGGGCGATGCCAAGGCGGCGATCATCAAACTGAAAAATGCGCTGAAAAGCGATCCGGAAAATGTCGAGGCCCGCTATCTTCTGGGTAGTATTTATCTGAAGCTGCGCAGCGGCGCCTCGGCGGAAAAGGAGTTTCGCGCTGCACTGCGCAATGGCCTTGATAACGACAAGGTGATGTCCGGCCTGGCGCGCGCGCTGTTGTTGCAGGGCGAATACGCCAAGGTGCTCGAGGAAATAAAGCCCCAGGACGCCACGCCGAAGGGTCAGGCGAGCATTTATGTCATGCGGGGGCGGGCTCATCTCGGGCTGGGTGACGCAAAAGCTGCGCAGAGTGATTTCGAGGCGGCGATAAAAAGCGATCCGAAATCAACCCAGGCCAAGGTCGGCCTGGCCCAGGTGCTGGCCCAGCAGCGCAAGTTCGATGAAGCGAACGCGGCGCTCGATGAGGCGCTGTCGCTCGATCCGGGCAATCCCGACGGTCTTGTTCTCAAGGGCGAGATTGCCCGGTTGCGCGGTCGACTCGAAGAGGCGGTGGCAAGTTTTGACGCCGCTTTGGAGAAACAGCCCCATAATCTGCCCGGTCTGATGGGCCGGGCCGCCTCCCTGATCGATCTCAATCGCGACAAGCAGGCCCGCGCCGACGTCGATACCATCATGCAGATCGCGCCCAAACATCCCCTGGCGATCCATCTGCTGGCGCTGCTTCAAGCCAAGCATGGCGACTTCGCCAAGGCCGATGAGACCCTGCAAAGCGCAGGGGCGAAACTCGACCGCTATCTGCCGGCGGTTTTCCTTAAGGGCATGATCGCCTATTCGCTGAACAATTATGAGCAGGCCTATTATTATCTGAAGCGCTTTCTCGATGCCCAGCCCAATCATATCGTGGCCCGGCGGATGCTGGGGGCCACCCTGGTGCGGCGCAAGAATTATGACGAGGCGATCACGGTGCTGACCCCGCTGATTGACAGCGGGGTCACCGATGTTCGGGTCTACGCCCTGCTGGGCAGCGCCTATATGGGCAAGGGCGATTATTCCAAGGCGACGGAGTTCTTTGAAAAAGCCTCGCAGGACAAGCCGAAGATGGGCTCGGTGCGCACCCAGCTTGCGCTCAGCAAACTGGCGGAAGGCGAATCGGCGGCGGCGATCACCGAGTTGGAAAAGGCGATCAAACTTGACCCCAAATCGCCGCAAGCGGCCATTCTGCTGGCGCTGGTGGAATTGCGCAAAGGCAATTTCGAGGGCGGGCTGAAAGCGGCTCGGGAACTGGCCAAGCGTTTTCCCGACAACCCGCTGGCCGATAATCTGATCGGGGCGGCCCTGTTGGGCAAAAAGGATATCGCCGGCGCGCGCGCCGCTTTTGAACGCGCCCTTGCGCTCAAGGCCGATTATTTCCCGGCAATTCTCAATCTGGCTCAGCTTGATATCCGCGAAGGCAAGCTCGATCGGGCCAGGGCGCGTTATCTGGGGATCCTCAAGCGCAATGAAAAACATCTCGGCGCCATGATGGCGCTGGCCAATCTGGCCGAGCGCGAAAAAAAGACCGATGAAGCGCGTCAGTGGCTGGAAAAGGCGGCCGATGCCAACCCCGAGGCGGTGTTGCCCGGTTTGCGGCTGGTTAATTCCTATCTCACCGCGCGGGACGCCGCCAGAGCGCTGAACGTGGCCAATGATCTGGCGCGCCGCAAACCCGACAACCCCCGGGTTATCGAAGCCCTGGGGCGGGCGCAACTGGCGAGCGGCGAAGCGCTCAGCGCGGTGAATTCCTTTACCCGTCTGGCCGAACTGGCGCCCAATGTCGCGGCGGTGCACCTAGCCCTGGCCCGCGCCCAGATGGTGGCGAAAAATACCGATGCGGCACGCAAGGCCTATCAGGCCGCATTGGCGATCAACAGCGGTTTTGCCCCCGCTGCCGTGGAGCTGGCCGGGCTGGAAGTGCGCGAAAAACGCTATGATGCAGCGCTTGAAATCGCCAAAAAGCTGCGCCAGAAACTGCCCGGCAAGGCGACCGGAGATTTGCTGTTTGGCGATATTTACATGGCCAAGGGCGATACCGCCAAGGCGCTTGCCTCTTATGCTGCGGCCTATAAAATCGCTCCCAGCGCGGGCACGGCCAACCGGCTGTTTCGCGCCAAGCTCGCCCATGGCGAAACCGATGCCGCGTTCCAGGTTTTGGAAAAATGGGTGGCCTCCCATCCCGATGATGCTCGAACCCGCTATTATCTGGCCGGAGCCTATCTGGCCGAGGGGCGCTACCCGAGTGCGATCACCCAATATGAAACCCTGCTCGCCAAAACCCCGGATAATGGTGTTCTGTTGAACAATCTGGCCTGGTTGCAGCAGAAAACCGGTGATGCGCGGGCGTTGGAGACGGCGGAAAAAGCTTTGCGCGCCCTGCCGGAGTCACTCGGTGCTCGATACCCTGGGGTGGATTCTGACCGAGCAAGGTCAGGCCAAGCGCGCCCAGACGCTGTTGCAAAAGGCGGTGGCCAAGGCGCCGGACAAACCGGAAATCCGCTATCATCTGGCGGTGGCGCTGGACAAAACCGGGCGCGGCGACGAGGCCTTGCGTGAGTTGCAGGACATGTTCTCGCTGGGCAAGGAGTTTGACGGCGCCGAGGACGCGCGGGCGCTGATGCGCAAGTTGTCGAAAAAATAGGCCCCCGGCGCGGTGCGACGGTTTTGGCATCAGAGCTTGGGCAGCGCCTTGGCGTCTTCGTCGCTGTCATGGCGCAGGGATTTGATCGCGGCGCTAATCTCGGGGGTGATGGCCGAGGGTGATGAGGGGGCGGCGGCCCGGGATGGGCCTTGAGCGGGTCTTGTGCCCGCGCCCGCCAGATCGCGGATCGCATTGCTGGTCTCGCGCATGCGTTCAGCCAGAGCGATAAAGCGCTCCACGGTTTCGCGGCTGGCCTGGGCGGCCGAGCCCAACTCGCTCGCTGCCCGGCCCAGAACCTTGCTTGAACGGCTTTCTTCATCAAGGGCGGCAAGCAGGCTTTCCTGGTTTTCGATGACCTGACGCAAGGTCGGCGCGACCAGGGTGACCAGATTTTCGACCACGGTGTGCAGCCCCTCGAAACTTGCCGCCGCGCTTTGCAGATCGGCGCCGGTGTGGGCCACCGCCGAGCGGGACACTTCATCGACCTTTTCAGCAGTTTCGCGCAGCAGAACGGAAAAACTGTCCGAATGGTTCTTTACCTGGTCCTCCAGCGCCTTGGCGAAGCGGCTGAGTTCGCTGCTTATTTCCTTACGCTCCCGGGCCTCGCGTTTCTCCAGGGTGGCCAGGGCGGTCTGAAAGGTCTTGGACAGGCCGGTCATGTCAACCTTGTTCTGTTTTACCAGAGCGGTCGTGGCTTCGGAAAAGCTCTTTTCAGTTCGCCGTCCCATATCAGAAACAGATTTAAGAACACTTTTCAAATCATTGATTTGAGACGTTAATTTCTTTGACATCTCTTTCAAGAAAGCATCAAGGGTCGCAGTGAGCAGGCGCTCCACATGGTCCGACTGGTCCTGGGCGATGCTCCGGGTGGTGCTGGCCATGTCCTTGAGCGGGGTGGCCAGCGCATCTTCCAGCGTTTGCATGATGGCTTTATTGGTGCTGCGGGCGGTGCTCTCGATAGCCTTGACGGTTTCCTGGGACATCTGCTGCAAGTCCCTGGTCAGGTCCTTGTGCAGGGCGATGATGTCGCGGGTCCGGGCGAGCTGTTCCAGCGGCGCGGCGGGGGAATAGGGGGTGAACAAATGGTCGATGGCGGCGCACAGGCGTTCCACCTGGCTGCGGCGAATGTCGAGGGTGATCTGGCGGATGAGAACCGCGACCAGGGCGCCACCGCCGCTGACCGTCAGGCAGATCAGGCCGATCATGGTGGCGTTTGGCGGGATGTTTCGGCCGCCGGATGTGGTAAGATCGAAGCCGGCGATCATGAACCAGGCAAAGCTGACCAGGCCCAGCCCGAGAAGGGCGAGCGGCATATTGGCGGCGAACCAGGGAAAGAGCTGTTGCTCGACCAGCCGGCGCGGTGCGAAAAAACGCTCGGCCGGCTGGGTGGCCAGAAAGGGCGGTTTGTCGCCATGCAGGGTGGCGACATAGTCTGCCGTCGGGCCGGCGAGTGCCGGCATGTCTTCAAGACTTGCGGCCAGGGCCTCGGGGGAGGAGGGCTGTTCGTTGCGCACCCGTTCAAGCGCCTTGTGTGTCGCCAAGCCGTCGACAAGTCCGAGCCCGGCAATGGCGAGGACGATGGCGCAAATGCCGGCGCCGGCCAGCCAGATATTGGTGATGACCAGGGGGTTGGACAGAATGGCCAGATAGCGCTCATTAAGCACGCCATCGGTGAAATTGTCGACGATCGCAGGCATCTGGTCGGCAAGCGCATAGCCCGCCACTGCCGCGAGAGCCAGGGAAAGAATGAACCAGCCAAGTCGTGCCACGAGTGCGACCCCTCATGTTAATTTACTCAGGATTTATAGTCATACTCCCTCTTTGCTTATAAATTTGCTAACACTTTGTGGCAAAGACTGCGCGTCAGGCGGCGGGTGACGTGAACAGCGAGAGGCTTCATGGCGCGAAAAACGGAAAAGGGCGGGTGGCATTTCGTGCATGTCTTTGCCAGTTTCGAGGCGGCTGGTGTTCCCTTGCGCATCGTCACATTGATCAATCATTTCGGGGCGCGCTACCGCCATAGCATTATCGCCCTCGATGGCCGGGATGCGGCCAAAAGCCGGCTTTGCGCCGATGTGTCGGTGCGCATTATGGCCGGCGCGGATGACCGGGCCGCCTGGGCGCAAGAGGGTGGTTTGGCGGCGCGGCTGCGGGCGGCGCGGCGCACCCTCAAGGAGTTACGGCCTGATTTGCTGCTTACCTATAACTGGGGCTCGGTGGAATGGGCGCTGGCCAACCGCTTTGCCCCCTTGTGCCGTCATGTGCATCTGGAAAGCGGTTTCAGCGTGCAGGAGGCCAGCCGCCAGCTTGCGCGCCGGGTGTGGTTTCGCCGCCTGGCGCTGGGCCGGATCGAGCATTTGATCGTGCCCTCGCTAACCCTCCAGCGGCTTGCCAGCTAGGTGTGGCGCATCGCCCCGGAGCGGCTGCGCTATATTCCCAACGGGG
>Ga0114931_10000558_pt1 | contig 45193 bp, 40 predicted proteins | sample 2SBtaG_FD_89579 | JGI IMG/M metagenome (GOLD analysis project Ga0114931, IMG submission 89579) | Deep subsurface microbial communities from Kolumbo volcano to uncover new lineages of life (NeLLi) - 2SBTROV14_V59a metaG | ecosystem: Environmental > Aquatic > Marine > Volcanic | place: Kolumbo... | reverse complement strand
CTGCGAGATCCCTACATCATCTCGGCGACGCCGATGATGTGAGGCGCGTGTACGATCGCGACGTTCGCCTGTTCTGGCTACGTGAATCATCCGCAGGCATGAAAGCCCCGGTCACGCCGCTCGCCAGTCGTCGTGGTGCAGCCCGTCGAGGATGGAGCGCGCGGTGATTGGCAGCAGGTGGTTTTCGACGAACGTCAACCAGCTCTGCCTCCACGGACGCGGCCCGCGTGCCTGGCGCATGTACTTCTGGATAGTGCGCTTCGCCACATGGATGCCGAGCTTCTGCAGCTCGCCTCGCTTGCCCGGTTTGGCCGCAAGCTCGACGATCACTTTGATTGCCACGGCGTCCTGTTTCTTTCGAGAGCCGCAGATCAAGCCTGACCGAGCAGCTCCTCGCTGATCGCCCACAGCTTCTCGGCGGACTCGTCGTCGCAGGCGTGGGCGTCGACGCCCTGGTACCGGTTTGTGGGGCTTTCGGGATCGCTCGGCGCGGCGATGTCGCAGTCCTCGCAGTACACACCGGGCTTGCCTTCGAGCGCGGCAGCGGTGGCTGCCCACAGCGTCGTCGAGCAGCCTTGTTCCGCCGTCTTGAAGCCGGCCTTGGCAAGTTCGCTGGGCTCGCCGTCTTCGCCCAGCCAGCCCAGCGCGATCTGCTCTTCCTTGGGCAGATGGCGCTGCAGCGGAGTGAAGATCCCACCGGGATGCACGGCGAAGGCCAGCCCGCTGCTATCCCGCAAGCGCCGCGACAGCGCGTTGGCAAAGAGGGCGTTGGCCGTCTTCGCCTGACCGTAGGCCTGCCACTTGTTGTACTCGCTCTTCTCGAACTGGATGTCGTCCCAGCGGATGTCGCTGATCTTGTGCCCGGTCGAGGAGAGCGCGACAACGCGGGCGCCGGGCGTCTTCTCGATCAGCGAGAGCAGCGCCTTCGCGAGCGCGAAGTGCCCCATGTGGTTGACGCCGAACTGCGACTCCCAGCCGGGGCCCACTCGCGCCAGCGGGCAGGCCATGATGCCCGCGTCGTTGACGAGCAGGTCGAGACGCTGGAGCTCGCCGAGCATCGACTGGGCGAAGGCGCGCACGGAGCCGAGGTCGGCAAGGTCCAACGGCGCCGTCTTCACGTCGCCCTGCACGCTGGCCAGAGTTTCCGCCGCCTTCTCCGGCGAGCGAACCGGAACGATCACGCGGACTCCCTTGGCAGCAAGCGCGCGCGTGGTCTCGAGACCGATACCGCTGTAGCCACCGGTCACGATTGCCGTCTTGCCCGTGAGGTCGATATCGGCAAGCACTTCGGCGCCCGTGCTCCGCATGTGGAAGCCGGACTGGGTCGGAACCTGATCGGATAGGGCCACGCTCTGCTCCTGGTCTAGATCTGGAGGAAGGTCGGTAGCCTAGGTCCTCCGGCACAGGAACGCGACACCCAGATCGAACTTGCAGCACCGTTCGACCTGGTGCGAGCTGCTGGCCATGCCAAGCGTCCTCGCCGTCGTTTCCAAAGCGGTCTTCAAGAAGCAAACCAAGGGGCTCGCACCATCCGCGAGCTGTCGCTCGACCTCCGCCTGCGCGTCGGCCCGCAGGAACGCAAACGCCGCCGGGGCGTCGAAGCCCGGAACGGAGCGCGTCCGCTGAGCGAACGCGCGCGCCTGGCACACCATGACCACCGTGCGGCTTCCTCGACCGGGCTTCATGACGCACTGCGGAACGCAGTGCGACGGCCGGCCCCCCCAACATTCAGGGTGCGTCGGCCCTACACACAAGTCTAGCGTGACGAGCGGGTGTACGCTACGCGGAGGAGACACAAGATGCGCAAGGTGACCATAGCGGCGGTGCAATGCCGCAGCGAAAACGGGCAGCCCGGGCAGAACCTCGCGCGTGCCGGGCGCTTCGTCGACGAAGCTGCCGGGCGGGGCGCGGCTCTCGTGTTGTGCCCCGAATTCCTGGCGACGGGTTACATCTACGATCGCAGCATCTGGAAGGCTGCGGAGCCGAAGGACGGTGCGACGGAAACGTGGCTGCGGGAGTTGGCAGCGCGGCATTCCATCTTCGTGGGCGCCTCGTATCTCGAAGCCGACGGGGGAGACTTCTACAACACCTTTACGCTGGCGGCGCCGGGCGGAGAAGTGGCAGGGCGCGTGCGCAAGATGTCGCTGCCGGCCTTCGAGGGTTGGTTTTTCAAGCCGTGCGAGCGTCCCAAGATCATCGAAACGTCCCTGGGCAAGCTCGGCGTCGGCATCTGCAACGACAACCAGATGGGAGTCTTCCTGCGGCAGATGTTCGACACCGACCCGGACATGATCCTGATGCCGCACTCCGCGCCCACACCTCGAGTACCCATCGTCGGCCGTGTGCTCGACGACATCGTGGCAGATACCGCGCGTCGCTACGCCGAAGCGCTTGGCGTTCCGACGGTTCTGGCGAACAAGGCCCTGGGACCCGGATCAACGCCCGTCCCGGGTATCCCCGGAGTGCGCATCCCCTGGAGGTTTCGCGGTTTCTCGACGGTGTGCGACGCAAACGGCGCGGTGCTCGACAAGCTCGTCGATCGCGAGGGCGTCGTGGTTGGCGAGGTGACGCTGGGTGGCCGCGGGACGCGACCCGTGCCGCCGCCCGGCATCGAGAGCTACTGGGCGTTTCCTCCACAGCTGTTCGACCGGGTCGGTGCCTGGCTGTGGCAGACCCTCGACCGCCGGGGGCGCCGGGAGTACGCGAAGAGCCGCGGCCGGCGATAGCGGTCAACCTCCACAGTCGGAATCGATGCCGAGTCCAGCGCCGCCTGCCCCGGCACCGAGGCGCGGGCGTGCTGCACGGGCGCTGGGCCGAGCTGCTGAGCGCGTCACCGCTATCCGGCGGCGGCGCGCTCCCGGGGATCACTTGCAGCTGGCCGGATCGCCCAGCGTACACTTGCCGTTGACGCACAGCGCCGGCTGCAGGCACGTGGGGCCCTTCTGGGCGTCACACGTATCGCCGTCCGCCGCGGCGGCCTGACACGTCCCCTGGACCTGTCCGGACGGGATGGCGCAGTGCCCACCGGCACCGCATGCGACGAACCCGCCGCTCACCAGCCCGCAGGGCTGCCCGGAATCGGCGACCTGGAGCGACTCGCAGACATTCGTCGATGGATTGCAGAACAGCCCTGCCAGCGAGTCACACTCCCCTTTCTTGCAGGCCTTGCCGGCGCCTACCGGCTGCGCGCACGTCCCGGACGCGCAGACCAGTCCCGCCTTGCAGTCACGAGCATCGGTACACGCGCCGCCGCCGTCCACCGGCTGCGCACAGACGCTCTTGCTGTTGCACACGAGGCCGCTCTGGCATCCGTCGTTCGACGTGCACGCCTTGCCCGCCGCGGCGCGATCCGCGCAAGCGCCGCAGATGCCGTTCGAAACGCCGCAGTAGGCGCTCTTGCACTGGTCGTTGGAGCCGCAGGCCTTGCCGTTGACCAACGATCCCGCGATGCTGCACTCGCTTGGAGCCTGGATGCCGCGCGCGAGGTCCGCGCAATCCAGATTGGAGAAGGCTGTTGTGCAAGCGCCCAGCTGGGCGGGCGTCACCGACGCTCCGGGTGCCGTAGTCCCGCTCTTGCAGGTGATCGTGGCGCGAGCCACGCAGGTCTGGACGTCGCCGTACGTGAGCTTGATCAGCGTAGACGAGCACTGCTGGAGCTTGTTGCAGACGGCCTTCGCCACCGCCGTGCAGTCGCCGGAACCGCTGGTGCCCCCGGTACCCGCCGTTCCGCTTCCCCCGGTGCCGCCGTTGCCTCCGGCACCGCCACTGCTGCTGCCGCCGCTGCCGTTTCCGTTATCGCTGCCACCGCAGGCGCTGGTCAGGGCCAGCGCGCACACCGAAACCAGCGTGCCCAGAATCAAGGAACGAATGCGCATGATGCCTCCTCCTCTGCCATGTTACGCGACTCTCGCACGGGCTCCTAGCCCCGCCGCCTTCTTTTCCATGCGTATCTGTCAGCCGAGCAGGTCCTTGACGGTCTCCCGCTCTCCCACGAGCTCGTCGTTGGTCGCCTTGAGCTTACCCTTGGCGAACTCGCTCATTTCGAAGCCCTTGACGATCTCGTAGCTGCCGGGCTCGGTCGTCTTGACGGGCACGCCCGCCCAGATCCCGTCGCTGAAGCCGTACGAGCCGTCGCTCGGTACGGCCACCGAGTGCACCGCGCCGGGCGTGATCAGATCGCGCACCGTGTCGACCAGTGCGTTCGCGGCCGAGGCGGCCGAGCTCGAACCGCGCGCCTTGATGATCTCGGCGCCGCGCTTGCCCACCTTCGGCAGGAACTCGTTCTCGAGCCAGACCTTGTCGCCGATCACGTCGGCCGCCGGCTTGTCGCCGAGGGTCGCGTGCGTGAAGTCGGCGAACATGCTCGGGCTGTGGTTGCCGTAGATGAACATGTCCGCGACGTCGGTCACTGCAACGCCGGCCTTCTTCGCCAGCTGGGTCGCGGCGCGGTTCTGGTCGAGGCGCACCATCGCCATGAAGCGCTCCTTCGGCAGGCGCTTGGCATGCGCGGCGGCGATCATGCAGTTGGTGTTGCAGGGGTTGCCGACCACCACCACGCGGCAGTCATCCGCAGCCACCTCATCGATGGCCTTGCCCTGGCCCACGAAGATCTTGCCGTTGTCCTTGAGCAGATCGGCGCGCTCCATGCCGGGTCCGCGCGGCTTGCTGCCGACCAGGAGACACCAGCTTGCGTCCTTGAACGCCAGCTCCGGATCGTCCGTCAGCACCATGTCGGCGAGCAGCGGGAAGGCGCAGTCGTCGAGCTCCATGGCCACGCCCTTCAGAACCTGCTGGGCTTTCTCGACGGGGATCTCGAGCAGCTGCAGGATGACCGGCTGGTCCTTGCCCAGGAGCTGACCCGACGCAATGCGGAAGAGCAGGCTGTAACCGATGTTTCCGGCGGCTCCGGTGACCGCCACGCGCACGGGCTTCTTCATGGTGTTGTTCTCCAGCTGGGCGACCCCGCACACGACGAAAGCGGGGCGCGGGGTTCCGTCCGCTGGCTAGCTACTCCGTACGCGTGCGCGGCGCAAAGGTTCTCCCGGAGCGCCCTGATGCACGCTTGTTGCGGCCGCGCGATGCCCAACCTGCTCAGATGTACGGTTGTCCCCGGGTGGACGCTGGACTACTCCCATGCCGACCCGCGGTCTTGTCCATCGGCCGCGCCGTCCCCCAGGACAACCCATGAAAATCCACGAATACCAGGGCAAGCAGATCTTCGCTCGCTACGGCATCCCGATTCCGAGCGGCGTGCCGTGCTTCTCGGCCGAAGAGGCCGAAAAGGCGGCGAAGAAGTTGATCGACGAGACGAAGAACCCCGTCGTGGTCGTCAAGGCGCAGATCCACGCCGGCGGCCGCGGCAAGGGCGGAGGCGTCAAGGTCGTCAAGGGCGGGCCCGGTGAAGCACGCCAGGTGGCCGAAAAGCTGCTCGGCATGCAGCTGGTCACCCACCAGACCGGACCCGCAGGCCAGAAGGTGTGTCGGCTCTACGTCGAGCAGGGCCTCGACATCGCGCGCGAGCTGTACGTCGGGCTTGTCGTCGATCGCGAGCGGCGCCGCGTCGCGATGATGGCGTCGACAGAAGGCGGCGTGGAAATCGAGAAGGTCGCCGCCGAGACTCCCGAGAGGATCATCACCGAGCACATCGATCCGCTGCTCGGCCTGGCCGGCTTCCAGGCGCGCAAGCTCGCGTTCGGGCTCGACGTGGGGCGCGGCACGCCCAAGCCCAAGGACACCGTCAAGCAGTTCGCCGCCACGCTCCAGAAGCTGGCAGACCTGTTCGTTCGGGAAGACTGCTCGCTTTGCGAGATCAACCCACTGGTCATCACCAAGCAGGGCGACGTGGTCGCCCTCGACTCGAAGATCAACTTCGACGACAACTCCGTCGGTCGCCACAGGAACTGGGCCGAGCTGATGGACAAGGACGAGGAGGATCCGGTCGAGCTCGAGGCCAAGGACGCCGGACTCAGCTACGTCTCCCTCGACGGCGACATCGGCTGCCTCGTCAATGGGGCGGGCCTCGCGATGTCGACCATGGACATCATCAAGCACCACGGCGGCAACCCCGCGAACTTCCTCGACGTGGGCGGCGGAGCCAACAAGGAGCAGGTCGAGAAAGCGTTCAAGATGATCCTGTCGAGCCCGAAGGTGAAGGGCATCTTCGTGAACATCTTCGGCGGCATCATGAAGTGCGACGTGATCGCGGAAGGCGTCGTCGCAGCCACGAAGGAGCTCGAGCTCACGGTTCCTCTGGTCGTACGGCTCGAGGGCACGAACGTCGACAAGGGCAAGGAAATCCTCAAGCAGAGCGGCCTGAGCATCCAGGCAGCCGACACGATGGCCGACGGCGCGAAGAAGATCGTCAAGGCCGTGCGCGCCGGCTGAGGCCGGAGATCTTCCAGGAAAGAACGACAATGGCAATTCTGGTCAACAAGGACACGCGGGTCGTCGTCCAGGGCATCACCGGCTCGGCCGGCACCTTCCACACCAAGCAGTGCATCGCCTACGGCACCGAGGTGGTGGCAGGCTGCACGCCGAACCGGGGCGGCGAGACCTTCGAGGCCGAGGGCCCCGAGGGAAAGAAGGTAGCCGTCCCGGTGTTCGACACCGTGGCTGAAGCGGTCAAGAAGACCGCGGCCGACACCTCCTGCATCTACGTCCCGGCACTGGGCGCCGCCGACGCGATCCTCGAAGCCGTCGACGCCGGCTGCAAGCTCGTCATCTGCATCACCGAAGGCATCCCTGTCATGGACATGATCAGGGTTCGGCGGGCGCTCGAAGGGTCGAGCACGCGGCTGGTCGGACCGAACTGTCCGGGCGTCATCACGCCGGGACAGTGCAAGATCGGCATCATGCCCGGCCACATCCACAAGCCGGGGCGGTTTGGTGTGGTGTCCCGTTCCGGCACGCTGACCTACGAAGCCGTAGGTCAGCTCACCGCGCTGGGCATGGGCCAGTCGACCTGTATCGGCATCGGTGGCGACCCGGTCGGCGGCATGGATTTCATCGACGTGCTCGAGCTCTTCAACGACGACCCGGAAACCGAGGGGGTCATGATGATGGGCGAGATCGGCGGAAACGCCGAGGAGAAGGCCGCGACCTGGATCAAGGCGAACATGAACAAGCCCGTGGCCGGCTTCATCGCAGGCGCCACCGCGCCTCCGGGCAAGCGCATGGGCCACGCGGGTGCCATCATTTCGGGAGGCAAGGGCACGGCGAAGGACAAGATCGCCGCGCTCGGGGCCGCCGGAGTCAAGGTCGCGCCTTCGCCCGCCGAGATGGGCAAGACGCTGCAAAGCATGTTGTAAATCCAGCGCGCATCACCTAAGAGGCATCCCCAGCGCGGCGCTGGAGCGGCTTTCCGGATCACGCACCCGCATCCCGCCTCGCCAAGCATCCAGGGGGCGCCGGAGGAAGATCGAATGGCTGTTCAGCGCACTCTGTGCATCATCAAACCCGACGCCGTGGAGAAGCGGAAGCAGGGAGCGATCCTGCAGCGTCTGCTCGACGAGGGCTTCAACGCCCTCGCCATGCGTCAACTGCAGCTCGGCCGGAAGCAGGCCGAGGGGTTCTACGCAGTGCACCGGGAGCGGCCCTTCTTCGGAGAGCTGGTGGAGTTCATGACGCGGGGCCCGGTGGTCGTCGTCGCGCTTGAGCGCGACAACGCCGTCCAACACTACCGCGACGTGATCGGAGCGACCGACCCCGCCAAGGCGGCCGAGGGCACCATCCGCAAGCTGTATGGCACGAACGTCGGCGAGAACGCCGTACACGGCTCGGACTCGGAGGACAACGGCCGGATCGAGTGCGCCTACTTCTTCGCCGGGCAAGAGCTGTTGTAGGCCGGAGGGCAGGCCATGTCGCCGGGCAGGCCACCCTCGTCGCGTCCTTCACCGGACGCCGACCCGCGCCTCGACGCGGCACGCGGCCTGGTGCGCGACGCTCTGGGCTCGCTGCGCAATCTCGAACAACTGCTGAAGTCCCTGCGCGTCGGACCGAGGGCGCTGTCGGCCGTTATCCCGGACGTCCACGCATCCTGCACTCCGCTCCTGGGTGCGACACACGAGCTGCTCGAGGCTCTGCGCAAGCAGCTTCCCGAACCGGACGCGCCGGATGCCCTGGAAGCGTTCATCACGCCCCGCGTCGAAGCGCTGGAGAAGGCCCTGGCCAGCGCCCAGCACGGTCCCATCAACGCCAAGAACCGCCTGGCGCTCGAGGCGGCCGTGGCCGGCTCCGCACAGGAGCTCGATGCCGCGCGTGCCTTGATCGACCTGCTCGAGGACGCGCTCGGCGGCCCGTCGGTGCGCGTGGGCCTGCTCGAGCTCGTGCGTAGCGCGGCCCGGTCCAAGGAGCGCGCCGACAGCGACGACACGGCTACGGTAGAAGCAACGCTGGCCACGCCTCCGCCGAGCATCGAGCTCCTCGTCAACCCGCGCTTGGCGATGTGGCTGCTCGGCATCGGCGTCCAGCTGATGGCCGACGAGACAAGCGCGACCCTCCCGCACGTTTCGTTGACCGCCGCGGAAAGCGAGTGCGGACTCCGCGTCGAGCGTGGTCCCGGCGAGGGCGAATCGATGTCCGTCGTCCGCCGCGTCGTGATCACGCCCACCGTGCCCTGCGCTCGTGCCGCGGCACGGCTGGGCGGAGCGCGTCTCCTGCACGACGAGAGCACCTGCACGATTCTCTGGCCGACCTCGGCCTGAGGGCGCTCTGGCTTGCGACCGCGCACACGCACCGGTATGCCGCCGGGATGACCGAAGCCGAGCTGAGGAAAGCCATCGAGGCAGCCTTCGCCGATCGCGCGCTTCTTTCCGATGACGAGCACAGAAGCGCGATACTGGAAGCCATCGCCCTGCTCGACGCGGGCAGAATCCGCGTCGCGACCCAGGACGGACCGGGCCGCTGGACGACCCACGCCTGGGTGAAGCAGGCCGTCCTGCTCTACTTCGGCGTGGCGAAGATGGAGAAGATGGTGGCGGGCCCGATGGAGTACTACGACAAGATCCCGCTGAAGCACGGCCTGGATGCGGCCGGCGTGCGCGTCGTGCCGCCGGGCACCGTGCGCTACGGCGCCTACATCGAGCCGGGAGCGATCGTGATGCCCGGCTACGTCAATATCGGCGCCTGGGTCGGGGCCGGCAGCATGGTCGACACGTGGGCCACCGTGGGCTCCTGTGCGCAGATCGGCAAGGGAGTGCATCTGTCCGGCGGCGTGGGAATCGGCGGCGTGCTTGAACCGCCGGGAGCCCAGCCGGTCGTCATCGAGGACGGCTGCTTCATCGGTTCACGCTCCATCATCGTGGAAGGCATGCTGATCGAGAGCGAAGCGGTGATCGGCGCCGGCGTCGCGCTCACCGCCTCCACGGCGATCTTCGACGTGACCGGGGACACGCCGGTCGAATACCGCGGTCGCGTGCCGGCGCGCAGCGTCGTGATCCCTGGCATGCGAACCAAGGAGTTCCCGGCGGGCCAATACCAGGTGCCGTGCGCGCTGATAATCGGTGAGCGCAAGGAGAGCACGGACAAGAAGACCACCCTCAACGCCGCACTCCGCGAGTTCAACGTCGCGGTCTAGCCGGAGCCACCCGTGTCCCCGCTGGCCGACCACATCGTCGAGCTGGTCGGGGGCGAGGCGGAAGTACAGTTCGTGGGCCTGTCGCCGCCCGCACCGCCGCTCCGCGATCGTCCCCTGGTCCAGGCGCTCGCCGACAGCAGCGCGGTGTCCGTCAAGCCCAAGCAGGCGTGGACGGACGTCGCGCGCTTCGCCGCCTTCCTTGCGGGAGCATGACCACAGGGCTAGCCTGCCAGCGCTCGATTCGTTCGCGCGCAGGTCTTCTGGGAATGAAAGACAGAGCTCTCCCGGCGTTGTTGGCGGCTGCGCTCGCCTGCGCCCTGACCGTGTCCGGATGCCGGAAGCATCGTGGTCTCCCCACGCAGGAGAAGCCGGCCAGCTCGGCCGAGAAGCGCTCGCCCTCCCTCCTGACCGCCGGGCCCCTGCAGCGTGGGCTCGCGGCGCTGCACAAGAAGCTCGGCAAGCCGATCAAGGCGCTCGAGCTGCTCGTCTATCCCGACCACCTGATGCTGCAGGTAGAAAGCCCCAAGCAGCCCGACCACGTCCTGCAGTACGAGTACCGCGACGGCAAGGTGAGCGACGGCGTGCCCGTCGAACTGCAGGGCAGCGGGAAGCTTTCCGACAACCTCTACGCGCTGGACAACATCCAGCTGGACGCCGTGCCCGAGCTGGCGCGGCAGGCCGTGCAGAAGGTAGACCCGAAAAACGGCAGGGTCAGCTACCTGATCCTCAAGCGCAACCTGCCGTTCGACATGGACGTGCAGTACCGCGTATTCGTGAAGAGCCCGCTCCGGGACGGTTACGTGGATGCCGACAAGAGCGGCAAGCTGCTCGAGGACAACTGAGGGTGCTCCCGGAGATGGCCACTCCATCCAGGCAGAGCATCCTGGGAGGACTTCGCGAGCTCGATGCGCTCCGCGTAGCGGGCGACGGCGTGGCAGAGGCCCGGCGTGACGTGGTCGCCGTGGAGGAGCCGCTCGAGATCCGGCTGTGCGGGGATCCACTGGCGACGACCATGCGCACGCCAGGTCAGGACCACGAGCTCTCTGCCGGCTTCCTGTTCGCCGAGGGGCTGATCGCTTCCAGGGACGATCTCGGGTCGATCGCGCATTGCGGGCGTCCAGGCGAAGACGGCTACGGGAACGTCATCGACGTTCTGTCCGCACCCGGGACCGCGTTTGATCTCGAACGGAGCAGAGCGAGCCGTCGCGGGACGCTGACCACGACGGCGTGCGGCGTCTGCGGCCGCCGCAGCATCGACGACCTGGTCGCCCGGGTCGGGACGGTCGAGGACGAAACCCGGCTGTCGCGCGACGTGCTGCGTCGTCTCGGCGCGGGGCTCCGCGACCGACAACCCGCCTTCCAGCAGAGCGGCGGACTGCACGCAGCAGGGCTTTCGGACGCCGCGGGGCGCTACCAGTGCGTACGCGAGGACATCGGACGCCACAACGCGGTGGACAAGGTCATCGGCAGGTGGCTCCTCGACGACAGGCTGCCGGCCGGCGGCACGATCCTCGTCGTCAGCGGCCGCGCCAGCTTCGAGATCGTGCAAAAGGCCTTGTGCGGCGGGGTCCCGGCGCTCGTCAGCGTGTCGGCTCCGAGCTCGCTGGCCGTGCAGACCGCTGAACGCGGCAACATGACGCTCATCGGCTTCGCCCGCGACGGCGGCTTCAACGTCTATACAGGCGCAGAGCGTGTCGCGGCCTAGCTGATAGCCGCTAGCGGCTCTCGAGACCGCCGACGTCGCGCCCGGTTGCGTGATCGAGACGGGCCCGGGCCGTGCGCAGGTCGACCCGCGCGTTGATCATCTCGAGGCGGGCGCGCAAGAGGTCCGTCTCGGCGTCGAGGAGCTCCGTGCTGGTGGCGCGCCCGTAGTGGAACAGTTCGTAGCGCACGCGATACGCTTCCTCGGCGGCGGCAAGGCTGCGTTCGGTCGTCCTCGCTCCGGTCTGTGCGTCGCGCGCTGCCTGGTAGGCCTGCATGACTTCGCGGCGGAGCGCGTCCTTGAGCGCTTCCTTCTGCGCCTCGATGCGCGCGCGCTGGGCGTCGATCGCCCGCTTGCCCGCGGTCGAGGTGCCGATGTCGTTTGGCGTCCACGTGAGCTGCACTCCCACGTCCCAGGACGCATGCCACTTCGCTGCCTGGGGAATGTAGCGCGGGTTCGGATTCTGGTAGTACGCGTTGCCGAAGGCATCGAGGCGCGGGTAGTTCCCGGCGTTGGCAACGCGGCTCTGCTCCTTGAGAGACCAGGCGGTCTCGTCCAGCGCGCGGATCTCCAGACGTTTGCGCAGGGCCTCGGCGTAGAGCGGCGCGAAGGCGCGCGGCGCCGGGCGGCCCTGGGCCATCAGATTTTCACCGATACGATAGTGCTTCGACGAGGTGTCGTGCATCACGGTCCGGACCTGGTCCTCGGCCATCGACGACATGTTCCGGGCGCGGGCGAGCAGGAGCTCCGCGCGCGCCAGCTGCGATTCGGCGCTGAGCACGTCGGCTTTCGAGACGCGTTCGGCGCCGAACGCGATGCGCGCGACGCGGACGTGGGCGCGCGCCTGCTCGAGCGCCTGCGCCGCCACCGCCTGCTGCAGGCGCGCGCGCACCCAGGCGTAGTAGGTGAGCTTGCCCCCCAGCGCGGCCTCCAGCCGGGTTGCGCGCGCACTGAGCTCGGCAGCTCGCTTCGAATGCGACGCCGACGCGTAGCTCTGGCTGGTCCTGAGCAGGTAGTCCGAGAGCGGCACCGTCAGGTTGGCCTGCAGCGTGTACTGGTTGAGGATCACCGGGAAGGAGAACGCCGAGGCAGGGACGCCGAACAGCGGCGCACCGGGCGGCAGCGGCCCTTCGCCAGCCGTAGTGGCGACTAGATTCCCCTGGGAAGGCCCGAAGCTCGGCTGGGTGATCGGCGACAGCCGCACGTAGCGCGCCGTAAGCGTGAGGCGCGGGAAGAAACCGACCAGGGCCTTGTCGACGTCGGCGGCCGCGCCCTCGAGCTCCTTCTGCTTGGCCTTCACGTCGTAGCTCGTGGCCGCGGCACGGCGACCGACCTCGCGCGACTTCAAACCGCCCGGGCGGGACAGCATCTTCCTCAGGCTGGCTTCCAGCGTGGTGCCGGGCGCCCGCGGCGCGCTAGTCGCTTTCTGCGGCGCCTTGGCATCGGGCGCGGGCGCCGCCTTGGTGCCCGGGGCGGGCGGTTGTGCCGCAGGCTGTGCGAACGCGATCCCGGACCAGGTGGTCGCCAACGCCAGCGCACTACCGAGGGTCACGCCCAGTATCGGCCTATCCATCTTGTACCTCCGTTTCTTCTTCGTCCTGTGCCGGCCGGGTCGCGCGCCGGGAGTCTGTGCCGATGCCGCGGAAGAGCACCTCGATGAGCGCGTTGGAAAGCGCCTCTCCCTCGGGGATCCCCTGGTAGGGTAGGTGCTTCCCGGCGATCCGGCGCATCATCTGGGGCGCCGTGCCCAGCACCAGCGCCGCCATGAGCGCCAGCGACGGATGCATCGAAGCATCGATGCTCCCGTCCGCGTACCCGTCCGCAAGCGTGGCAAGGACAAGCGGTAGATGACCGCGCTGGAAGCGCTCGATCAGTTGCTCCAGGCGCGACGAGGAGACCAGCACCTCGCGCAGCACGAGCCGCACGACATCCAGCTCCTCGTCGCTGATCTTCCCCACACGCACATACAGCCGCCGGAGCCGCTCTCGCGGCGGGTAGGCCGGGTCGAGCGCCTCGGTCATGTCCTCGAGCAGCCTGGAGTAGATCTCCTCGACCACGGCCAGGAACAGGTCGTCCTTGGTCCGGTAGTAGTAGTAGACCATACCGATGCTGGTGTGGGAGTCGCGCGCGATTCGCCGGAGCGAGGCTCCGTCGACGCCGTCCTCGAGGAAACGCCCGCGGGCCGCTTTGACGATACGCGGCTGGATGTTGCTTCTGGGTCGTGCCATCACGCGATCTTCTTGCTGAACCTCAGGGAAGCGATCAAGATCAGGAACGCGAGGAGCCCCGCGAGCCAGATCAGCTCATGAACGACGTCGGGGAATCCACTGCCCTTGAGGGTGATGCCCCGGACGATACGCAGGAAATGGGTGAGGGGCAGGGCCTGGGAAAGCCATTGCGCGGGCCGCGGCATTGCCTCGAAGGGAAACATGAAGCCGCTCAACAGGATGTTCGGCAGCAGGAAGAAGAACGACATCTGCATCGCCTGCTGCTGCGTCTTGGCCAGCGTCGAGAAGAACAGCCCAAGCGCCAGGTTCGCTGCGATGAACACGAACGCCAGGGCATAGAGCAGAAGCCCCGAGCCCACGAGCGGCACGTCGAACACGATGTGGCCGAACCCCAGGATCAGCGTCATCTGGACGTAGCCGATGATCACGTAGGGCAGGATCTTCCCGACGATGAGCTCCACGTTCTTCACCGGCGAGACGATGAGCTGCTCGAGCGTGCCGCGCTCCCGCTCGCGCGCGATGGCCATCGCCGTCAGCATCACCATGGTCATGGTGAGAATCACTCCCACCAGCCCCGGTACGATGAACACCGCCGTGCGGAGATCCGGATTGTACCAGGTGTTCGGTTCGAGCTCGAGCGGCTGCCGGGCGACAGCAGCCCCGCGCCGTTTGAGCCGGGTGACAAGCAACTGGCTTGAACGCGCAGCAACCAGAGACGCTGCGGTGTTCGTCGCGCTGGCCACCGTCTGCGGGTCGGAACCGTCCACGATGAGCTGCACGCGCGCGGTGCGACCGGTCGCCAGATCAGATGCGTACCGAGGCGGAATCACCAGCGCGACCTTCGCCGTCCCGGAGCGGATTGCGGTCTGCACCTCGCGGTAGCTCCGGACGTGTCCGATCACGTCGTAGAAGGTCGTCGCCTCCATGCTGCGCCACAGGTCGCGCGACTGCGCGCTCCGGTCCTGGTCGTAGACGACGGTGGGCGTGTGCCGCACGTCCGTGTTGATCGCGTAGCCGAAGAGCAACAGCTGCATCACGGGGATGACCGCCATCATCGCGAGCGTCAGACGGTCGCGGCGGAGCTGCAGCAGCTCCTTCCACGCGATAACCCACATGCGGGAGCTCATGCGGCCTCCCGGAGCCGGGCTTCGTCGGCGCGAACCATCGATACGAAAGCGTCCTCCACGGTTACCCGCGCGGGCCGCGAGGAATGGATGGCGATGCCGATCGGCCCAAGCACCTCCGCGGCCAGTGCCTCCGGGTCGACGCCGCCTCGCGTCGCCAGCCGGAGCACCGGTCCGTAGTGCGCGACCTCGTCGACCGCCTCGTTCGCGCGCAGGGCGTCGGCTGCTTCCGTGGCCCGCTCGACATCCAGCTCCGCTACGCGCAGTTCACGCCGCGCGACGATCTGCTCCGGCGTCCCGGTGTCGAGCAATTCGCCCCGGAAGATGAACGCGAGACGATGGCAGCGCTCCGCCTCGTCCATGTAGTGCGTGGTCAGAAGCACGGTAGTGCCCCCGGCCGCGATGCGGTGGATCTGGTCCCAGAAGTCGCGTCTGCTCACGGGATCGACACCCGCGGTCGGTTCGTCGAGGAACAGCAGCGGCGGCTCGTGGATGGTCGCGCTCGCCAGCGCGACCCGCTGCTTCCAGCCTCCCGAAAGCGTGCCGGCAAGCTGGTTCTTGCGCTCGGTGAGCCCCGAGGTCTCGAGCACCTCCCTCACGCGCGCGCGGCGGCGGGTGAGCGGAACGCCATAGATGCCCGCGTAGAAGCGCAGGTTCTCGATCACGCTGAGATCCTCGTAGAGGCTGAAGCGCTGGGTCATGTAGCCGATGCGCTCCTTGATGCGCTCGGCGTCCTTCGCGATGTCGTAGCCGACGACGGTCCCCTTTCCGCCGCTCGGGTCGAGGATGCCGCACAGCATGCGGATGGTCGTGGACTTGCCGGCTCCATTGGGCCGAGCACCCCGAAGATCTCGCCACGTCGAACCGAGAGCGTCACGTCGCGCACCGCCTCGAGATGACCGAAGCGACGCGACAGGTGTTCCGTCTCGATGATCGGGCCTGAGGGCGGCGGACCGTTCGTGTCGCTCATTGGGCCGGCTGTCCCCGGGTGATGTCCACGAACGCGGGGAGCCCCGCGTGCAGGCGCTGCTTCGGGTCTTCGATGCGCACGCGCACGCGCACGACGAGGTTCGGCCGTTCGCGTTCGCTGAACAAGAAGCGCGGCGTGAACTCCGTCCGGTGAGCGATGTCCTCGACGTGCCCGCCCAGCGTCCCGCTCAGCGCGTCGACGTGGACAGCTGCCTTGTCGCCGACGCGGAGCCCATCGAGCTTGCCCTGGGGCACGAACACGTCCGCGTAGGGATGGTACGTATCCGCGACGGTCACCACCGGCGCACCGGGGGCGACCACCTCGCCCGGTTCCACGTGCACATCGAGCACGGCTCCGTCGGCCAGCGCGCGCAGCTCGTAGCGGCGGATGCGCTCGTCTTCCAGAGAAACAGCCTTTTCAGCGGCGGTGGCCTTGGCCTCCGCACCCTGGATCTCCTGCTTGCGCGCGCCCTCGCGCAGCGCCTGCAGCCGGTGCTGGAGCGACTGCCGCTGTGCCGTCGCTTCGCTGAGCCGCGCTTCGATCTGGTCGAGCGCCGACTGCGTGGAGACGCCCTTCTTCAGGAGACCGCGCTCGCGCTTGGCGTTCTTCGCGAGCAGAGCTTCGCTGGCGCGTGCCGCCCGCACCTGCGCGGCTACCGAACGGATCTCCTCCGGGCGGCTGCCGGCCTTGAGCAGCGAGACCTGCGCCGACGCAGCGCTGGCTTCCGCCGCGCGCGATTCGCGAGCCGTGCGCTCCAGCGAGTCGTCGAGCGTGGCGACGCGTTCCTTCGCCTTGACGGTGTCGCCGCGGTCCACGGCGACCTGGAGCACCCGTCCGCCGACCTCGAAGCCCAGCACGCGCTCGTCGAACTCGACGATCCCCTGGTAGGCCCCCGGGTACTTCTGCTCCGGCTGGCAGCCGGAAATGCCAATGAAAACGGCTACTAAGGCCAGCCACGCTGGCAATCCGTTTTTTATCATGCGACTGATAATAGATGTGGCGGGCGGGCTTCGCAAGGGGCTGGGGGCGGAATTCCGGACAACGGCTGACGGCGGTTGGCTTCTCGAATCGAGCGAGCCCGCGGTGTAAGCGCCGCGCACCCCCGACGTTCAGCAGGTGTCGGTTCGATTCGGAGGTATTCGCCATGCAACGCCACAAGCTCATTCTGGTCGCTCTCGCTAGCCTGCTCGCCGCCGCGTGCGGCGGCTCGTCGTATCCTTCCGCCCACGCCCCGGTCAGCGAGGGCGCCCGGAACGCAAGCGCTTCGCCCGTTGCGGCGGAGAGCAGCGCACCCGGCGCGCCGATGGCGGCTGACCAGGACGTCGCAGAGTCCGCACCCTCCGCGGCCGGCGGGGCGTTCCGCAGCGCGGGCGCCGATCGTGGGGCGATGAAGCGGAGCGAGCCGAGCCCCGACGAGCGTCCCGGCCTCGGCACCACTTTCGGCGAAACGCGCGAGAGCCACGTGTCGACTGCGCCGTTCTTCCGCGAGGATCCGGACAGCCCGCTCGCGGTTGCCAGCCTGTTCTACAACGACGCGCGCGGCGCCCGGGCGATGGCGCGCCGGAGCGGCTTTGTCGAGCGCGGCACCGGCGCCGTCAGCGTCCTGAACGGCGCGCTCAGCGTGCGGCTGCTCGACGCGAGCGGCCGGCCGCTTCGCGGTCTGGAAGGCGCCGGGCGCACCTACGCGATTGGCGAAGCCGGCCAGCGCTATATCATCGAGATCCGGAACCACACGCGCAATCGCGTAGAAGCCGTCGCCACGGTGGACGGCCTGGACGTGATCGACGGCCGGGCGGGCTCGTTCTCGAAGCGCGGCTACATCGTCGCTCCGTTCGCCACGGTCGACATCGACGGCTTCCGCCGCAGCGAGGACACGGTCGCGGCCTTCCGCTTCGGCTCGGTGCGCGGGTCGTATGCCGCCAGGAAGGGCAACGACCGCAACGTGGGCGTGGTCGGCATCGCGTTCTTCGAGGAGCAGAACTCGCGCTTCCCCTGGACCGGCGAGGAGATCGATCGCCGTCACAGCGCCGACCCCTTCCCCGGCCGTTTCTCCACGCCCCCGCCGAATCGCTTCTAGTCTGCCCCGAACCGGCACCTGCCGGGCGGCTCCCTGGAGAGCCGTCCGGCAGTTTCTTTTTGTGCCGTCGCCGGCGTGAACACGGGGCTAGAATCCGCAGGGATGACGGATGAACGCTTCCTTGCGACCATCGCCGCCTTCGACGCGGCCAACGCCTCCGACCCGCGCGAGATTGCCATCGATGGCGCGCTGCGTCCGCGCGAGCTGGTCGACGCGGAGCGGCTCTCGGCCTGCGTCGAGCGCCTCATGCCTGGAGCTCCGGTAGCGCTTCGCCTTGCGGCCCGATGCCAGCACCTCGAGCGCTGGAAGATCCAGCGAAGCGACTATCCACAGGGGCGCGCTGGCTATCTCCAGTGGCGGACGGCGCTCGGGCGATTCCACGCCGATCAGGCGGAACGAATCCTGCGACAGGTCGGCTACGACGAGGAGACCATCGCCGAGGTGCGGCGCGTCAACATCAAGCAGGGCCTGCGCAGCGATCCACTGGTGCAGACCATGGAGGATGCGCTGTGCCTCGCTTTCCTCGAGCACGAGCTCGAGGCCTTCGCCGAGAAGCATGGCGCGGACAAGATCGTTTCGATCCTGCAGAAGACCTGGAAGAAGATGAGCCCGCGCGCGCGCGAGCTCGCGCTGGGCCTCGCCTTTCCGCCGCCAGTGGAAGCGCTCGTCGAGCGGGCTCTCTCCGGCTAGCTACGCCGCCAGCGGCGACGCCCCCAGACGCCCGAGCAGGACATCCAGCGAAGGCGCGCGCCCGGCACGGATGGCCACCCCCAGCTTTTCCCGCGCGCTTCCACGCCGCGTCAGACTCACACTGCCGGCGTACAGTCGCGAGACAAAGGCCTCGAGCTCCGGCCGGATCGAGTCGAAGACCGCGGGAGAGTTCGGATAGCCGAGACGGTCCGGGATCTGGAAGAGCAACTCGTTCGTCCGGAAGCGCAGGCGGCCCCCCAGCGCGGGCTCGGCTTCCAGAAGCCGGCAGGCGAAAAGAGCCCGCCGGAACACGTCGAGCAGGCGCTCGTCCGGGTCGCCCGGCGCCTGCCGCTTCCGGCTGTACAGAAGTCCGGGGCGGCCTTCGGCCTGGTCCAGGTAGTAGTTGGAACGGTGCCCGATGAGCACGACGCCCGGGCCATTCGGCACGTGACGGTAGTCGGCCACGTCGATCATCGGCTCGTCCAACCTCCCCTCGCGGATCCAGTCGTGGAACACTGGTACCAGGCTCTCGAGGTCGACCGTCGTCGGCCGCTCGAGGAACACCTTCACCTCCAACCTGCGCGCTTCCATCCTAGCCTCCCGCACCGCGGCTCAGCCGCTCGTAGCACTGGTGTGCAGCTTCGACGAAAAGCTGCGCCTCCTCGATAAGCTGGTGGGTCGATTCATGCGACACGCCGTTGGGCCCTTCCCGGTGCGCCTTGAAAAGGTAGTGGGCGAACTTGCCACCGGCGTAGGGATCGTGAAACAGCTTCGTGTCGTAGAGCTGCTTCTTGAATTCCTGCACGATCTCGTCCGGATCGTCGCCGACGCTATCGTTCTGGCGGCGGGCCAGCGCCTGGGCGGCCTGGAGCATGGCGCTGTATGCACGCGAGGATGCGTTCCGTGGATCGCCCTGGTCGAGCAGGACCTGGGCTTCGAAGACTTCGCGCTCACTGGCAGCCAGACCGAACTCGGCGAATCCCACCACCTCGCCCGCACACTCGCCTACCCCCATGTCACCGATCGTGTACTCCCTCGGATCGCCAAAGTCCGAGTAGTAGCTGGGGTCCACTTCGTAGGGCGGAACGCGGGTCAGATCCTCGATCATCGCGCGGATCTCCTTTCTGCCGATACGCGTGACGAAATCGCGGAAGCTCTCGTCATCTTGCCGCGCCGCAACATATCGGCGCGTGATGCGCTGGACAGCCTCGGGCACGTTCTTCGAAGGGATCGCACCGATCGCCAGGCCGAAGCTGCCCGCATTGTGTTTCCACTGCCCGCCGATCACGAGCTGGAAGTGCGGCACCCGACGCCCTCCGACGTTGCGGCTCACACCCAGAAAGCCGATATCGGCCGCGTGATGCTGGCCACAAGCGTTGAAGCAGCCGCTGCACTTGATGCGCAGTTCGCGCGCCGGTTCCGCCAGCTCCGTGTCGGCCAGCGCGAGATGCCGACGCAGCTCGCCGGCGAGCCCACGTGACGACGAAATACCGAGCTTGCAGGTATCGGTGCCCGGGCAGGACGTCACGTCTGCGATCGTGTCGGCGCCAGCTTCGGCAAGCCCGACGCCCTCGAGCGCACTGAAGAGCTCCGGGAGATCCCCTTCGCTCACCCAGCGCAGGAGCAGGTTCTGGTCCACGGTGGTGCGCAACGTGTCACCGGTGAAGCGCCGCATCACATCCGCCACAGCCCGGGCCTGCGCCGGGGTGAAATCACCGAGGGGCAGTGTCAACTTCACGGTTACGTACCCCGACTGGCGTTGGCGCTTCACGTTGGTCTGCCGGAAACGCTCGAACGCGGTCGATCTCTGCGCTGGGGGAAGCCGGGAGCCGGGGCGGAGCGGGTGTTCGTCGGTGGCGCCGAGATCGGCGAGGAAGGCGGTCCAGCGCGGATCGGGCTCGAGGCCGGCGCGCTCTTCCCGGACCAGGCGGCGGAACTCGTCGATGCCGAGCTTCTTGACCAGGAACTTCATGCGTGCGCGCGAACGGTTGTTCTTCTCGCCGAGGCGGGCGAACACGCGGCAAATGGCCTGCGCCAGCGGTAGAAGCTCCGTTTCGGGCACGAACTCGTCGAACAGCTTGGCGGCCTGCGGTACCGAGCCCAGCCCGCCGCCGACATACAGCTCGAAGCCACGCTCGACGCGAACGTCGATCATGCGCGTGGCTGCGATGGCGCCGAGATCGTGGAAACTGGTGAGCCCGCACGGCTCGTCGCTGCAGCCGGAAAACGTGATCTTGAACTTGCGCCCCATGGCCTGGGTGTCGGGGTGACCGAGCAGGAACCACGCGAGCGCGTGGGCGTAGGGCGTGACGTCGAACGTCTCGCCGGCGCAGACGCCTGCGGTCGGACAGGCCGTGACGTTGCGCACGGCGTTGCCGCACGCCTCGCGCGTGGTGATGCCGACCGCCGCGAGCCGGCGCATCAGATCCGGCGTGTCCTCGATGTGCACGTAGTGCAGCTGGATGTCCTGGCGCGTGGTCACGTGCAGGATGGAGTCGGAGTATTCCTCCGCGAGATCCGCCAGGAGCTCGAGCTGTTCGGCCGTAAGCCTGCCGAAGGGGATCTTGATGCGCTGCATGCCCGGCGCATCCCACAGCGTGTTCGGGCCCTTCGTGAGCCGGGGCTCCGGATACTCGATCTGCCGCGTCTCCACGCCGTCGTGGCGTTGCCCGTTGTCGTAGCGCTGGCCGTAGGCTCCACGCCGCAGGCGCGTCTCGGCAAAAACCCTCTCGTCGAGCTTACCCTGCTTCTTCAGCTCGAGCTCGGTCTCGTAGATGTCGATCTCGCGAGCGAGCTGAGCGGGGATGCGCGAGGCCAGCTGCTCCTTTTCGGTGGGGGCGGGGCTCATGACAGAGTTCTCCAGGGGCCGGTATCGAGACCTCCATCTTCTACCCTCGTTTTCCGATGCAACAAGTCGTGAATTGGAATTGCTATGCTAACTTTTTGAAATCTATAGAATTATTTAGCTCTTATTCTTTACTGTAGCGGTCAAGAATTGCCCAGGGCGCCGCACTCCGCGCAGGCCTGTGCTACGAGGCGCGAGCCGTCATGCGATACAGCCGCGCTCTCCTACCCACACTCAAGGAGGCGCCGTCCGATGCGACGAGCGCCAGCCATGTGCTCCTGCTCCGCGCCGGCCACGTGCGCCGGGTAGGCGCCGGCATCTACAGCTACCTGCCGCTCGGCCTACGCGTGCTCAAGCGCATCGAGAGCATCGTGCGCGAGTAGATGAACCGCGCCGTCGCGCAGTAGGTGCTGCTGCCCGCGCTGCTCCCCGCAGACTACTTCCGCGAATCGGGGCGCTGGGACACCTTCGGCGACACGATGCTCAGGCTGAAGGACCGCAAGGGGGGCGACTACCACCTCGGTCCCACACACGAGGAGATCATCACGGCGCTCGTCCGGCACGAGATCAAGAGCTATCGCGATCTGCCGAGAAACCTCTACCAGATCCAGACCAAGTTCCGCGATGAACCGCGCCCGCGCGGTGGCCTGCTGCGCTGCCGCGAGTTCAGCATGAAGGACGCGTACTCCTTCGACGTGAACGACGAGGCGGGGCTCGAGAGCTACGAGCAGATGCGGCTCGCCTACCGCCGCGTGTTCGACCGGCTCGGGTTGAACTACCGCATGGTCGCCGCCGACACCGGGGCGATGGGCGGCAAGAGCAGCGCCGAGTTCCAGGTGCTCGTCCAGAGCGGCGAAGACATCATCGCCGCGTGCCGGCAGTGCGAATACGCGGCCAACCTCGATGTCGCCACCACGCCGCCCATGCCGAAACGTGGCGACCCCTCCACCACGCCTCCGCTGGAGAAGGTCGAGACGCCGGCACAGAAGACCATCGACGAGGTGTCGGCCTTCCTGGGTGCGTCGCCGGATCGATTCCTGAAGAGCCTTCTGTACCTGGCCGGCGAGGACGTGGTGATGGCCATCGTGCGCGGCGATCACGAGGTCAACGAGATCAAGCTGGCCCACGTCCTGGGTGTGGACGAAGTGCACCTCGCCGGGCCCGCCGACGTCGAGAAGGCCACCGGAGCCGCCGTCGGCTTCGCCGGTCCGGTCGGGTTCAAGGGGCGCCTGATCGTGGACCGCGACGCAGCCAGCATCGCCGATGCCATCTCGGGCGCGAACGAAACGGATGCCCACTTCAAGTACGTGGTCCGGGGCCGCGACTACGAGGGCGAGGTCTGTGAAATCCGCAGCGTCATGGATGGCGATCTGTGCCCCTCGTGCGGCGCCTCGCTGGGCCTGTACCGCGGCATCGAGGCCGGCCACATCTTCCTGCTCGGTACCCGCTACAGCGCTCGGATGAATGCCAACTACCTGGACGAGGCCGGCGAAAGCCACCCGCTTGTCATGGGCTGCTACGGCATCGGCGTTTCCAGGCTGGTCGCTACCACCGTCGAGCAGCACAACGACAAGGACGGCATCCTGTGGCCGATGAGCATCGCGCCCTATCATGTGCACATCGCCCAGCTCGGCACCGACGCGGACGTCGTCGCGGCAGTGGAGAAGCTCGAAGCGGAGCTCGAGGCGCGGGGTCTGGACGTCCTGGTGGACGATCGCGATGAGCGTCCCGGCGTCAAATTCAAGGACGCGGACCTTATCGGTATTCCGCTCAGGGTCACAGTCGGAGCCAGGGCTCTCGAAGCGGGCGGCGTGGAGCTGAAGCCCCGGCGGGAGCGCGACCCGAAAAAGGCGGAACTCCTGCCGCTCGAGAGCGCGGCCGACACCATCCAGACGCGCGTCCGGCAGATGCTGGAGGCCTGAGCGCTCCGCGCCCGGCTGGCGCTCCTGCCCTTTTGTCGATAGAGCTTCGGCGGAGGACGACAGTGAGCACCGAGAAGGACCCGACCAGCTCGACGGAAACCGTTCACGCCGGCACCGACACGAAGCGCCCGCACCACACACTGGCCGGCGGGATCGCCCAGACGGCAACCTACACGTTCGACAGCACGGCCGACCTCGAGCGCTACATGCGGGGCGAGGACCCGGACCCGGAGCGCGAGGAATACGGGCGCTACGGCAATCCGACCGTGCGCGAGCTGGAACGGCGCCTGGCGGCGCTCGAAAGGACCGACGACGCGGTCGCCTTCGCGAGCGGGATGGCCGCGATCAGCACAGCGGTGCTGGCGCTGGCCAAGGCCGGGGACCACATCGTGCTGTTCCGCGACTGCTACCGGCGCACCCGCCAGCTGGTCACCGGCACACTGTCGCGCCTCGGCATCGAGCACAGCGTCGTCCCGCCCGGCGTTCCCGGAGCGCTAGACAGGGCTATCCGCGACAACACGCGACTGGTTCTCGGCGAATCACCGACCAATCCGTTCTTGTACTGCGTCGACCTGGAGAAGCTCGTGGACGTGGCCCGCTCGCATGGGCGCATCCGCACCATCGTGGACGCAACGTTCGCGACACCGGTGAACTGCCGGCCTGCCACGTTCGGAGTCGACCTGGTCGTACACAGCGCCACCAAGTACCTGAGCGGCCACAACGACGTGCTCGGCGGATTGGTGGCGGGGTCGAACTCGCTGACCTCGCTCGTGCGCGACGCGCGGGGAGTGCTTGGCGGGGTTCTGGATCCGCACGCCGCATTCCTGATCGGCCGCGGCCTGAAAACGCTCGGCGTGCGCGTCGAACGCCAGAACAGAACCGCTCTTCTCCTCGCCCGTGTGCTCGAAAGCCACCCCGCGGTGAGCCGCGTGTACTACCCGGGGCTCGAGAGCCACCCGTCGCATGCGATCGCCCGCGCGCAGATGTGCGGCGGTGGCGGCGTGGTGAGCTTCGTCGTCAGCGGCGGGCGGGAAGCGGCGTCACGCGTCGTCGATCGCTGTACGATCGCGCGCATCGCTCCGTCGCTGGGCGGCGTCGAGACACTCGTCGAACAGCCGGCCATCATGAGCTACTTCGATCTCGGCGAAGAACAGCTGGCCGAGCTCGAGATCGACCCGGCGCTGATCCGTCTGGCTGTGGGCATCGAGGATGCTGACGATCTGATCGCGGATTTGACGCGGGCCCTGGAGCGCTGAACGCGCGCTCCCTCATCCGCAACAAACAGCGACGTAGTCGCAAGACGGCGTCGTCCAGTTTTTCCAAGGAAATCTTCGGGGATGACCAGAGGCCCCCGTCCGCGGGAAGCCGTAGCGCCAATGTAGGTGCAGTGACGTCCAGTGACGACCTGAAACCGACACCCCGGGGGTTTGCTCTGGCGGTACCCGCGATATATATCTGACCGGGAGGGGTTGAATGCGACTACGAACCTGGTTCTTGCGCGACGTGGTGGATGCCATCGAGCGCGAGCACGCTGGCGACGTACAGGACCGACTGAAGGCCCGTTTGCCCGAGCGGCTCGCCGAGCACCTCGACAGCAGCTACCTGCACGGCGCAGCGCCGACCGACACCATCTCGCTGGACGATGGCGAAGAGCTGCTTCTGGCCGTCGACACCGCTCTGGGCAACGGCTCCGGCAGCGTGCTTGAAGAGGCCGCGAACGGCCTGGCAACGCGCGTGCTGTCGCAGGGCGGCGGCGTCGTGGTCCTCGGGGATCTGCTCGGCACCATGCGCCGCATGCGCGCCCCGCTGGAACGCCCGTTCGTGAACGTGGATCTCGTGTACCAGCTCACGGAAACCGATACTGGCTTCTCGCTGACGCTGGGGATCGCCGGGCGGCCGCGCTCGGCGCGCATGCTCCGGTATCTCGGCGTGGGCACCATCCGTGCCGCCCACCGCTTCAGTCGCGAGACCGACGAGGGCGACTTCAAGCTGTACGCCGAGGTCAGCGGAGACAGAGCCAACATCTCCGCTCGCTATCGCCAGCCCGTCTCCCAGCCCGGTGCGCCAGAGGAGGCACCGACGCCCAGCCGCCGCCCGTCGCGCAGGATGCGATCAGCAACCCAGCCGAGGCTGGCAGCCGAGGTCGAGCGCATCCTCGGGCACGCTGCGAGCGCGCCGCCGCCAGACGAAGTGCGCCGGCGTCCGTCGACGATGCCGCCGCCAGGTACGTCGCCGATGGCCGATGTTTCTCCGGCTTCAGTTCCGCCCGCGCACTCGCCAAGCGGCGTCCGGGCCCGGACCATGATCGACCGGGACGACGAAAGCGCTCCAGGCCCCGAAAGCGGCACCGGAAGCGCCGGCTAGAACTCCGCCGGGTCGCTGTACGTTCCCAGCACGTCGCGCAGCACGTCGCAGATCTCCTGCTCGGTGCAGTAAACCTTGGCCGCGTCCACCATCGGCGGCATCAGGTTTCCGCCCTCGGCGGCTGCCTTCCGCACACTGGTCAGCGCCGTGTCGACGTCGGCCTTCTTGCGCTCGGCCTTGACGCGCCCGAGGCTCTCGACCTGGTGCTTCTGCACGGCTTCGTCGATCTTCAGAGTGGGAATGCGCGGCCCTTCGTCGTTTGCAAAACGGTTGACGCCGACCATCACGCGCTCCCCTGCGTTGATCTCGCGCTCGAACTCGTACGCCGAACGCGCAATCTCGCGCTGCGGGTAGCCCTTCTCGACCGCAGCCACCATGCCGCCCATCTCGTCGATACGCCGGATGTAGTCCTGCGCCTCGGCCTCGAGGCGATCGGTCAGCTGCTCGATGAAGTAGCTGCCGCCCAGCGGGTCGATGCTGCTCGCCACGCCCGATTCGTGCGCGATGATCTGCTGCGTGCGAAGCGCGATGGTGACGGCCTCTTCCGTCGGCAGCGCATAGGTCTCGTCCAGCGAGTTGGTGTGCAGGCTCTGCGTACCGCCGAGCACCGCCGCCAGCGCCTGGAGCGCCACGCGGGCCACGTTGTTGTACGGCTGCTGTGCTGTCAGCGACACGCCGGCGGTCTGCGCGTGGGTGCGGAGCTTCATGCTTGCGGCTGTGCGGGCGCCGTAGCGTTCCTTCATGAAACGCGCCCACATGCGCCGCGCTGCGCGGAACTTGGCGATCTCCTCGAAGAAATCGTTGTGGACGTCGAAGAAGAAGCTGAGCCGCGGAGCGAAGCTGTCCACTGCCATGCCCCGCTCGAGACACGACTCCACGTACGCGAGCCCATCCGCCAGCGTGAACGCGAGCTCCTGCGCCGCCGTCGCGCCGGCCTCGCGGATGTGATAGCCGCTGATCGAGACCGTATTCCAACGCGGAACCTTGGCCGTGCAGAACTCGATCATATCGGTGACGATGCGCATGGCGGGCCTGGGCGGCACCAACCAGGCGTGCTGCGCCGTAAACTCCTTGAGGCAGTCGTTCTGCACTGTCCCGCCGATGCGGTCGCGCGGCGTGCCGCGCTTGTCGGCCAGCGCCACGTAGAAAGCCAAGAGCACGATCGCGGGCCCGTTGATGGTCATGGAGGTCGTAACCTGGTCGAGCGGGATCTTGTCGAACAGCACCTCCATGTCGCGCAGCGTGTCGACCGCTACTCCGCACATGCCGACTTCGCCCAGCGACCGCGGCGAGTCCGAGTCGTAGCCCATCAGGGTCGGGAAATCGAAAGCCGTCGAGAGCCCCGTCTGCCCCTGCTCGAGCAGGTAGCGGAAGCGCTGGTTCGTCTGTTCCGGCGTCCCGAAACCCGCGAACATGCGCATGGTCCAGAGCCGTCCGCGGTACATCGTCGGCTGTACCCCTCGCGTGAACGGATACTCGCCGGGCAGACCCAGGTCTTCCAGGTAGTCGACGTGCTTCTCGGCGGGCGTGAGCACGTCGGGCACATCCATGCCGCTCCAGGTCGAGAAGCGCTCCTGGCGCGGCGGCATCTTCTCGTGCGCGCGAGCCACTGGGCCCGCGCGCCAGCTGCGGACCGCCTGCCCGAGCTCTACCAGCTGGTCATCGCCCAGCGCAGGCGCCTCGCCCTCGGCGCTGTAGACCCTGTCGCGTTCTACCTTCTGCGTCATGAGTTGGAAATAGCGCCACAAGCGGCGCTTGCCCAGGGCCAAGCGCCCAGGGCCGCTCCTAGCAGCCCGAAACGCTGATCCGCGCGCTGCGGAGGGGAATCGAATGCCCGCCGCCCAGCGTGTCCGTCACGGTGCCGGCGATGACGATGGCGCCGGCGCAGAGCTTGGCCTTGTCAGCGCTCGAGAGGAGCTTCGTGGCGTTCACGGTGAACGCGACCTTCTTCGTCTCGCCGACGCCCACGTCGATCGTCCCCGGGTCCGGTCCCACCTGGAGCGGGGCCAGCACGGTGTCATTGCTGTCGGCGCCGATGACGGAGAAGCTCTCGACCGTCACGTGGGTGCCCTGCGAGGCGTAGTCGCCCAGCTCCAGCACGAGCGTGAAGCCTCCGGCGAGCTGCGTGCCGAGCGTGACGTCGCTCACCGAGAGGCTGGCGTTGTCGATCTGGGCACCCAACGAGACGCTCTGCTTGCTGCCGCAGCCACCGACACACAGCGCCAACAGCACGGCGGCGCCACCGCGCACCAGCCGGCGCGACGCCGGGAAGGCGGCCTTTTCGAGCTTGACTGACATTCCGCGAGCATAGCGCACCTGGCGCGCTATCCTCGGCCCGTGCGTGCTCGACCCCGACGAGCAGCAGCCGCTGCCGCGCTGGCGGCGTGGCTTCCCGCGTGTGCGGGCTGCACTCCGCGCACGTCGCTCGCTCCAGCTGCTTTGCCCCCTCCGGCGTCCAGGCCGCTCGTAGCGCGGCAGGCGCCCCCGGCCGCGACCGCTGAACCACCGCGTCCCGCCACGCCCGGCAGAGCGGCTCCGGCAAAGCCGCTTCCGGCCCCCGCCCTGCCGCCGGTGCGTCATCTCGGCAGCATCGGGACGGCCGCGCCGACGGTGTTCGAAATGGCTGGCAGCGACGGGAGCTGGGTCGCACTGTGCCAGGGCCGCCGCGACACGAACGGCGACGGACACGTCGGCGTCGATGTCGGCAGGCGCGGCAAGCTGTCCGGCGATCGCATGCAGAGCTACCTGGTGCTGGGCGACGGCAAGGGCGAGGCGATCGACGAGCTCGCAGCGTATGATCCGACCGGCCGCTGGCTGGTTGTCATGCAGCACGGCCGTCTGGTGCTGCTCGACAGCCGCTCGGACAAGCGCCTCGATCTGAGCGCGCTTGGGGCCGACGCACGGGACGACGCCCTGCCCTATCGCCAGCACCGGGCGCTGTCCTTCGACGCGGGCGGCACGCGCCTTCTCTACGTGCGGCAGTCGGCGGGGAAGACGCACGTCGTGGTGCGCGACCTCGTAAGCGGTGCCGAGACGACGATCGATCCGGGTCCGGGCCGTCTGTGGCGCGCCCGGCTCAGCCCTGACGGCTCGAAGGTCGTGCTGCGCATGATCGTCGACGACACGAACAAGAACGGGAAGCTCGAGTGGCCGGTGCCGGCGCGCAAGACGAACCCGTGGCGCTGCCACGGTCCCATTCCCACGTACCCGAGCTGGCTGTCCCGCGGTGACGAGCCTACGGTCAAGGTCGCGCCTAGCTCGGGCGGCAGCGCCAAGGTGGTGCCGGGGTTTGCCGTTCCGTTCGGTCGCTCGCTACTCGTGCGCGACGCCGACGGACGGCTGAGCCTGGAGCGCGATCCGGGCGACCCGGTCCAGCTCGCGGACAACAAGTGCGGCGCCCGCGTGCTGCACGCCGACGCCGCGCGCGGGCTCGTCCTGGTGGCCTGCTCGGCGCCCAGAGGCCGCAGCCCGCTAGCGCTCGTCGGGGCCGGGTATCACCAGGACCTCAAGGTGGATCTCGCCGCTGCGCCTCCGGATCGCTTTCCCGCTGGCCGCTCCCGGCTGCTGGCGCTCTATCCCGGAGCCGACACGGCGCTTATGGATCTCGACACCAGGAAGCTCACGCTCCTGCATCGCGGTGACCGGGTGATCGCGACTTCGCGCGCTCGTGCGCTGGTGCAGCGCGGGCGACGGCTCGTGATCCACGACGTCGACCACGCCCCCGAGCACGTCCTGGAGGGGCGTACCGACCGGCTTCCGGACGCGCGGGCAACAGGCCGCTTCGCCGTGGTCGCGCCGCTGGTGGTGGACGTCGGAGCGGGCAAGCTGCTCGGCAAGGTCAGCGGCCGTCCGCTGGCCGTGTCCAGCGCCGGGCTCGTACTGGTCGCCCAGGGACGGCAGGCCCGGGCCCATCAGCTTTCGGGCGGACCGCTGCGCTGGATCGAGCCCCGATAGTCAGGACGAGATCAGGGACTTGAAAGCCTGCAGCATCCCGCGCAGCCGCACGAATCGACGCGCGGGGTCGATGGCGAGCACCTGCTTCACCCAGTCGTCGACGTCGGGCGGCAGGTCCGGTCGCTTCGCGCGCAGGCTCGGCCGTTCGGCGCGGGTAGCCAGACGCAGCATCTCATCCAGGCTATCGGCGGCGAACGGCGGCTCGCCCGCCAGCGCCCGGTACATCACGGCGCCAAGGGCGTACACGTCGATCCGCTGGTCCAGCTTGCCACCCTGCCACGCCTCGGGCGCGATATAGCTGGGCGAGCCGGCGATGAAGCCGTCATGCGTGAAGCTGCGCAACCGCATGAACTTGGCGAGCCCGAAGTCGAGCAGGCGAACTCCGCCGCCACGTGCCGGATCGAGGACGAAGATGTTCGCCGGCTTGATGTCGCGGTGCACGATGCCCTGCCTGTGCGCTGCTTCCAGCGTCTCGACCACCGGGACGATCAGCTCCAGCAGAGCGCCAACCGGAAGCCGGCCGCCGCCAGCCTCGACGCCGCTGAGGTAGTCGTCCAGGTCCTGACCGTGGAGGTACTCCATCACGAGGCACAGTGCGCCGTCGCTCGTCCACAGCTGATCGAGCACACGCACCGCAGCTGTTCCGCCGAGGTTCGCCAGCGCATGCGCTTCGCGGAACATACGTTCTCGCCACTCGGGCTCGGCGGCGATGGTGTCGTTCAGCACCTTGATCGCGACCAGATCGTGATCGCGCACGTCCTCGGCGCGATAGACCATGCCCTGACCGCCCCGGTCGATCAGGTCGGTCAGGCGGTAGCGCCCACCGAGGAGCTCGCCGCTCCTGTCCCGCGGGGGCCTGTGGGTCGCGGGCTTCATGACCGCGGCAGTCTATCACCCGCGAGCGCCCGCCGGCTCCCGCGCTACTTCGTGAAGACGGTCACGTCGGCCGACAACCCGGCGCGCATCGGCTCGTCGGGCGCACGGTCCCACGACAGACGCACCGGGACGCGCTGCACCACCTCGACGAAGTTGCCGGAAGCGTTGTCGGGCGGGAGCAGCGCGAAGCGCGCCCCCGTCGCACCGGAGAGGCTCTCGACACGCGCGCTGAACTTGTGTCCCGGATAGGCGTCGAGCCTGATCTCGGCCTTTTGGCCAGCGCGGATGCGCGCGAGCTGGGTCTCCTTGAAGTCGGCGACAATGTAGGTCTCGCTCGGCACGAACTGGGCCACGGACTGCCCGGGCTGGACCAGTTGGCCTTGGTGCACCGACAGCTTCGACACGAGGCCGTCCGCGGGTGCGGTGATGTGCGTGTACGACAGCTGCAGCTTGGCCAGACCGAGAGCTGCCTTGGCCGATTTCACGCGAGCGTGCGCAAGCTTGGCGTTGGCCTCGGCCACGGCGATCTGCGAATCGATCGGCTTGCTCTGGTCCAGCCGCCCCTTGGCCTGGGCTACCTGGCTCAGGGCAACCTGCTTGCCCTGTTTGGCGGCGGTGAGCTGGGCCTGGGCCAGAGCGACGGCCGCCTGGGCCGAGTCGTCGGCGGCCTGGGCGTTGTCGAGCTGCTGCTGCGGCACGGCGTTGCTCTTCAAGAGCTCACGCACGCGCGCGAGATCCAGTGCGGTGCGATGGGCCTGGGCCTTGGCGCGCTTCAGCGCGGCCTCGCCCGCCTCCACTTGGGCCTGGGCGCTCTGCACCTGCTGGGAAGAGCCATAGACCATCGCCTTCGCAGTAGTGAGCCCACCCTTCGCGCTGGCTTCGGCCACCTTCGCCTGGTTGTCCGCGGCAACGGCCTGCGCTTCGGCTGTCTCCACCTGGGCCTCGGCCTGCTGCACCTTGGCCCGGAAGTCGGCGTCGTCGAGCTCGATCAGAAGCTGCCCCTTCTTCACCTTCTGGTTGTCCTTGATGTGCACGCGCAGCACCTGTCCGCCGACGCGGGCGCCGATGGGCACGATGTCCGCCTCGACCTGGGCGTCGTCGGTCGACACCTGACCCGCGGTCAGGACGAGGTATCCGCCGATGACGGCGAGCACGACCAGCGCAAGCCCGGCAAGGACCATGAAGGGGCTGCGGCGCTTGCGGCGGCGCGAGGCAGACCTTCTCTCCGGCGCGCCCGCGTCGACCACGGAGCCCGGCTCCGCACCGGTCTCGGCGTCGCCGCCGGGCGAGGACCTCGGCTCTTCGATGGGGGCCGATGCCGGAGGAACGCCGTGGACGGGCTGTTCATCCGGGCGGGGAGAGGGCTGTGCCATTTTCTCAAAGCTCCATCGGTTCGTTGTGCGGCGGCTTGGCGACCTTCGTTCGCTCCTGCTTCAGGAACAGAAGGACCGGCAACGCCATCAGAAATAGAGCGCCGGCCAGCAGGAACACTTTCTCGAAAGCGAGCATCATGGCCTGGCGGGAAATCGCGAATCCGAGCACGCCCCGCGCCGCCACGGCGGCGCTGTCGCGGTCGAAGCCGTGCATCTGCAGCATGCCCTGGACGTTGTGCATGTAGCCCATCACCGTCGGGCGGGTCTCGGTGATGTGCGACGCGAGGCTCGACTGCGCCTGGTCAGCGTAGCGCGTCAGAAGGGTGGCGAACACGGCGAGCCCCACCGACCCGCCGATCTGGCGGATCAGACCGAAAAGCCCGGTCGCCTCGGTGAGCTTGTGCCGCGGGACACTCATGAACGCCACCGTACTCAGCGGGACGAACAGGCAGCTGAAGCCGACGCCCTGGAACAGGATGGCGCCGATGATCTGCGCGTAGCCCGTGTCCAGCGTGAACTTGCTCATCAGAAAGGCGCCGACCGAGACCATGACCACGCCAAAACCGATGATCAGCCGGGGGGAGACCGAGTTGTAGAAGCGCCCCACGATGGGTGTTGCCAACATCATGATCAGCGCGCGAGGCACGACCGTCACTCCCGTGTCGAACGCCGAGAAGCCCAACAGCTCCTCCATGAACACCGGCAGGAGGAACATGCTCGCCATCAGCATCGCGAACATGATCATGGCGACCAGGGTCCCCGACAGGAACACCGGGTCCTTGAACAAGCGCAGATTCACCGCCGGGACGGGCGCGGTCAGCTCCCGTATGGCGAACGCGGCCAGCGCGAAGACGGCGACGAGCAGGCACCCGACGATCACGCGGGAGTTGAACCAATCGTCGCGCTGGCCTTCCTCGAGCAGGTACTGGAGCGCGGCCAGCCCCACACACAGAAGCCCGATGCCCGCCCAGTCCATGTTCTTCTTCTGCTTCTCGGCCATGGCGTGGTTCGCCGCGCGGATGTCCTCCGGCTCCGGCACGAAACGCGACACCATGAACAGCCCGAGCAGGCCAACCGGGATGTTGACGTAGAAGATCCACTGCCAGCTGTAGTGGTCGACGATGTAGCCGCCGAGCGTCGGACCGATGGCGGGACCGATCATGACGGCCATGCCGAACATGGCCATCGCCATGCCCTGCTCCTCGGGCGGAAAGGTCTGCCGGAGAATCGCCGACTCTGTCGGCTGCAACGCGCCCGCGCCGAAGCCCTGCAGCACCCGGAACGCGACGAGGGTCTCCAGGCTGCGTGCCATGCCGCACAGCGCGGAGCCGACCAGGAAGAGGCCCAGGCAGAACATGTAGAAGCGCTTCTGCCCGAAGAAGCGTCCCATGAACGCCGTCAGCGGCATGATCAGCACGTTGGCGATCACGAAACCTGTGGTGAGCCAGGTAATCTGCTCGATGCTGGCGCCGACGGCTCCACGGATGTGCGGGATCGCCACGTTGACGACGGACGAGTCGATCGTCCCCATCAAGGTGCCGAACGTCACGCTGATCGTGACCAGCCACTTGTTGACGGGCACCTCGACCGAAGCCGGGCGGACGGCGCCGGGCAGCGCGGCGCTCGTCATGGGCGCTTGCGGGTTCCGTTGAGGAAGATATCGACCAGCTGCGGCGCGCGCTGGACGAGCGAGCCGGGCGGGTTCGTCTCGTACAGCGTGCGGACCAGCACTCCCCTGAACATGCCCATGAGCAACGCGGGATAGAGCGCCGCGCATTCGGGGCGCAGCCACCCCGTCGCAAGCCCCCGCTCCACGAGCGCTTCGAAGCGGGAATACAGCGCGCGCATCGTCTCGCGCGGACGCATCGCCGCCGGCATCGCCTGGGCATCGCGCGCGTGCTCGCCTTCCATCAGGATCGACAGGAAGCGCTGGTGCGCTTCGAAATGCGCGAACAGCGTGCGCAGCACGGCCTCGAGCTGGGCAGCGAAGGGCTCGCCCGCGTGCTCGGCCAGCACCTGGTCGAGCTGCCCCACGAGGTCCTTCCTGCGCGAGTCGATCAGCGCGGCCAGGAGCGCGCTCTTGTCGGAGAAGTAGTTGTACAGGGTGCCCACCGACACACCCGCGCGCCCCGCGATCTCGTCCATGCGGGTCGCGTGCAGACCGCTTTCGGCGAAGGCCTCTTCCGCGGCTTCGAGGATCGCCGAGGAGGTGGCCTCGCGCAGCCGATCCCGCAAGCGCTGGGGGTGTGGTTCAGTATTTGAACCTGAATTCATAAGTTGGCGTAGATCTCTAGAGCCAAGCTTGCGCTCGCGCAAGCGCGCAGGCGCTGCGCAGTACGCAAGAGCCCGGATCTACACTGTTCTGGCGCGGCGGGCGGCCAGCTGCCGGGGCACTACCCCGGTCGGCGCGAGCTCGGCACCCGCCCGGCCGCCACCGAGGCGGGCCCCGCGTCGAGCTCGTCGAGCAGGCGGCCCCAGCTCACGCCGTTGTCGACGCGGAGGATCTTCGCGATCTCGCTCAGGGCGTCTTCTTCCTGTTTCGTCACGCCCGTGGGGACGTCGAACGCATGTCCCGAGGCCCTCGCGATCGACTCGCAGTGCACGAGCAGATCGTGCAGCTCTTCCGGGTGGACCAGCGGCTCGCCGTCTTCGGCCTGCGCCAGGTAGAAGAGATCCTGCATCCCCTCGTCGAAATACTCCTTGGTCGGCCGCTCGAAGAGCCAGCCGTCCAGGAGCGATAGTCCCCTCGGTCCCAGGTGGAATCGCGTCTTGGCGATTTCGTCGATGCGCTCGATCTCCGCATCGTCCATCAGCCCGTCCGCCCACGCGACATACACGAGTGGCAGCAGCATCAGCACGCGATACGTCTCGGCCGTGAGGCCCAGCGCGCTCAACGAATTCTTGAGTGAGTTGTCGATCGAGAACACGTCAGCAGCCCTCGCGCTCCAATGTCCGGTCCGCGCCGCGCCGGGCGCTACTTCACCTCGGGTGGCGTTACGCCGTGTGCCGTGGCCGCTCCGCAACCGCGCTCTACATCGGACATGCCGTCGTCGGTCTTGACGACCTTGAACTCTACGCGACGGTTCTTCTCCCACGCCTTCGGCGTGTGACCCTCGTCCAACGGGCAGTACTCGCCGTAGCCCTGCGAGACCAGGCGGTCGCGCGAGATGCCGCGCGACACCAGGGCCGAGAGCACCGAGTGGGCGCGATCGCGGGTCAGCTCGAGGTTGTACTTGTCGCTGCCTCGCTCGTCGGCGTGTCCGGCAATCTCGACCACCTTGAACTCCGGGTGCCCCCCGAGCGTCGCTGCCACCGCATCCAGGATGGACTTCGAAGCGGGCAGGATCTCCGCGCTGGCCGTCTTGAACTGCACCTTGTCGAGGATGACGATGTCGCTGCCCTCGATGATGACCTTGCCCTTGTCGGGACAGCCGTCCTCGTCCTGGAAACCATTGTAGGTCTCCGGCTTGTTCGGGCACTGATCCTTCTTGTCGGGGATCTGGTCCTTGTCGTTGTCCGGATCAGGGCAGCCGTCCTCGTCCTCGAAGCCGTCCTTGTCCTCCGGGTCGAGCGGGCACTGGTCGTCCTTGTCGAGGATGCCGTCTTTGTCGTTGTCGAGGTCCGGACACCCGTCCTTGTCCTGGAAACCGTCGCGATCTTCCGGCTTGTCCGGGCACTGGTCGTCCTTGTCCAGGATGCCGTCGCCGTCCCGATCGAGCACCCGGCCCTCGGGACAACCGTCCTCGTCCTCGTCGCCGTCCCGGTCCTCGGGGACATTCGGACAGCGGTCGTTGATGTCGAGGATGCCGTCGTTGTCGTTGTCGGGATCGGGGCAGCCGTCCTCGTCCTTGTAGCCGTCGAAGTCCTCGGGCTCGTCCGGACACTGGTCCTGGTCGTCCTTGTAGCCGTCGCCGTCCCGGTCGCCGATCGAGGGCTCGAACACGAAACCGAGGAAGAGGCGCACGTCCGCCGCCTCGAAGCCTGTCGACGCCGCGCCGTAGCGGCTGCCGCCACCGATCATCAGGTAGCTGTTGTGCTCGACGAATAGCTTGAGACCGGCGGCCACCTCCTGCGACAGCTTCTGCTTGGCGTCCGAATTGCTGTTGAGCAGGTAGGTCCCGTACGTTTCGGCGACCAGATCCAGCGAGTCGGTCGCGCGGTAGGCCAGTCCGAGACCGAACGTGCCGAGATCGCCGTACTCGAGCTTGCCCTCGGCAAGCTCGGCCATGTTGTTCTGGTCGAGGAAGAACTGGGGGTTCTTTCCGGTGTGCCCGCGATAGCCGACGTTGAGGCCCAGCTTCAGCGCGCGGGATGCGCCGAACTGGTTTTCCACGACGAGCTGGGGCCAGTACCAGACGCCCGGGTCGGCTGCCGCGTCGCGCGGTGAGCTGCCGGTCGGGACACCGCCTTTGGCGATCACCGCGAGCCCGATGCCCTTGTCCACCCGGGTGAGCCTGAGCTTGGCGTGGAGCGAGACGTCGGCGGGCTTCTGTACGTTCAGCTGGTTGGTGCTGTAGTTCGCCGTGCCCCCCGGACCGATGTCGTTCACCCCGTTACCGGACATCAGCACCACGGGGAACGCCACGCCGACCACGAGCATGTTGGCGATGCCGTAGTTGAAGTTGAACGTGCCCTGGAAGGAGTCGTGGATCAGCGCATTGGCGCCGCGGCCTTCATAGGTAGCCGTCTGGACGCGGTCCTTGTTGGTCCGCATCAGGTTGCGGCCGTAGTCGAGGATGAGCCCGAAGCTCACATCGTTGGCGCCCAGGATGTCGGAGCCGTTGACCGAGAAGAACCCTTTCGAGTCCACCGCCGGGCGGAACAGGTGCGTGTCCATGCCGTCGCCGTTGCCAGCGGGGACCAGGTGATCCTGCTGGGCTCTGGCTGGACCGGCGAACGCCAGCACGGTCAGCGCACACGCCGCACACAAGCCCCGCATCGCCCACCGGCCAGAGTCCTTCACCGACCGCATGAAAAGCCCTCCAAAGCAGAAAAAGCCAAGGAAATCCAAGCGTCCGAGGCTCCGCCGGACGCTACCACCAGCCAAATTGCGGTGTCAACGCGGGGACCGGACTCCACGAACCGCGGGGCCGGGCTCCAGAATCGCCCCGGACGGGCATTTGCCGGGACGCGCGCGTTCGCTCCGTCGCTGCTCCTGATACGCTTGCCGGCGTCGTGGCCCGCCAAGTGCTGTTCGCCCTGCTGATGGCGCTCTCGCTGTGTGCGACGACGGCGCTCGCCGAGCAGCCGACCCTGTCCGGGCGCTGGTCGGCAACGGCCATGCGCATCCAGTGGAACATCGGCGACTGGGGCAAGGCCTGCGGCCCCAAACCGGGCGGCGGAGGTGCTCCGGGCGGCACGGTGACGGTCCAGCAGGCCGGCAGCGAGCTGACGATCACAGGCGCTGGACCCACGTACTCGACGACGCACTGCTGGGAGCAGTTCCCGGGCCTTCTCCGCCGCAGCCACTCGGGCGGACAGCGCGGCTGGCACAACGTCTGCAAAACCGCCGCCAACGATCCGCGCCAGGCCACGGTCATCACGACCATCAGCGCCACCAGCAACGCCATCAGCTTCGACGAGACAGGCCAGTACCAGTTCGTGATCGAGAGACAGAACTGCACGGCCAGCGTGCGCCGCACGCGATCGTTCCGCCTGATCCAGCGACAAGGCGAGCCGCCGCCGCAGCCCGCCGCTTCTGCTCCACCGCCAGAGCCGAAAGCCTCCGCCGCTCCGGAAAAGCCCACGCCCACGCCCAAGCGATGCAGCGAGACAGGCCCTCCCGCGCGCCTCGAGGTGCGGCCCTCGCGGAAGCTCATGCGCCCCGGGGAAGAGTTCACCTTCCGCGCCAGGGTGCTCGACGAAAAGGGGTGCGCGCTGTCGCTCGCGCCGACCTGGAAGATCGACAACAAGGACGCGCCCGCCAAGCTGACCGGCGCGGGCCGCATCCACGTCGCCGGCGACGCTCCTGAAACCGAAATCCCGCTGAGCGCGGTGGTCGCAGGGCGCGCCGCGCACGTGACCGTGGAGGTCGCGTCGAGCAAGCGCTACGACGCGCTGCTCGGCAGCGGCGCCTTCGACGAATCGGGCGAATCGGGCAACGCGGCGGTCGCCGTGATCGCCTCCGGCTCGATCGGGTCACGCTCGGTCGTGGCGCGCGACGCGGCGCGGGCACAGAAGCGCCGGTTCATCGCCATCCTGGGGGGAGCTGCACTGCTCCTCGGCATCGTCGGCCTGCTCCTCGTCCGCCGCAGCCGCCGCCAGCACGCCGCCGCGAATGCGACGGAGAGCGATGCCGCCACGTCCGCAGAATCCGGTACCGGCGCCGCCGGCCCCCGCCGGCGCGGGATGATCTGCCCGACCTGTCGTGAGGAGTATCCGGCCGACGCCGGCTTCTGCGCCATGGACGGCAACCGGCTGATTCCGGTCGAGGAAGGCGTGGACCCGCGCGGCCCGACCGGCGGCGTCTGCCCCGTGTGCGGCCAGGGATTCGACCCAGGCGTGCAGACCTGCCCGACGCACGACGAGGAGCTGGTCCCCGCAGCGGTCTACATGGCGGATCGCGAGCAGGGACCGATGCCCACCCAACAGATCTGCCCCGTTTGCGGGACCCGGTACCCGGGCGATTCGCAGTTCTGCGGCGCGGATGGCGCGGCTCTAGTGCCCGTAAACTAGCGCCACGCGCCGGGAGCGACGCCGGCTCCCGCCCAGGGAATCCTTCGGAAATTTCCCGCAGCTTTGCTAGACTTTGCCCCCCGGGTCAGGCCGGGAGCCGGCCGTCACGCGCCGGGAGCGACGCCTATGAGAACCGTAGCAACATGAAGATCACCTGCCAGTCCTGTGGTGCCAAGTACGCGATCGCCGATGACAAGGTCGTAGGCAGGAAGGTCAAGGTCCGGTGCAAGTCCTGCAGCACGGCCATCGTCGTGGACGGCACCCAGCCTGCCGACGAGCCCTACGGTGGCGGGGAAGTAGACGACGAAGCCACCAGCATCGTGCAGGGGCCGCCGGGATTCGGCGACGCGCCTGCCGGTCCCGAGGCCTGGTCGGTCAACCTGAGCGAGACCGACCAACGTACGATGACAACCGAGGAGATCGTCGCTGGCTGGCATTCCGGCCTGATCACCGAAGACGCGTTCGTGTGGAAGGACGGGATGACCGACTGGGTCCCCGTGCTGGAGATGACGGAGCTCTACGACGCGATCAGTGCGGCGGCCCAACCGTCGGTTCCGCCTCCCGCAGCGTCAGCGCCCTCGGCTCCACCGGCGCCGTCGGCTCCGCCTCCTGCAGCAGCCCCCGCGGCGGGCTTCGGGCCGATGGGCGACCCCGCACCGGAAGCGGCGCGAGTCAGTGGCGGTCGTGCCTTCGGCGGCGCTGATCTGTTCGGCTCCGCCGCGTCGGCCGGCGGGGAGTACGATCCGGCACTGGCGGCTCCCGCCGCAGAGGCTGGGCACCACGACTACGACGCCAAGCCGACGGGAGCCCGCAACGAGAACTCCGTGCTGTTCTCGCTCGACGCGCTCAAGGCAGGCTTCGGCGGCCCCGCACCCGCACAGCAGGCGCCGCCCCCGCGCCAGCAGGGCGGAGGCAAGGCGAACCTCGACGATCTGATGGGCATCGGTGGCAGTGGCGGCAACCCGCTGTTCGGGCTGGGTGCGAACCAGGCACTTCTGACCGCGCCGGCACCGGAACCCGAACCTCCTCCTCCACCGCCGCCGCCAAGCGTGCCACCTCCGGGTCCCGGCGGTCAGGTCGCTAGCATCGCGCCGCCGCCGGCGCGCACCAACAAGGTCCTCATCGCCGTCGCGGGCGGAGCCGTGCTGCTCGTGCTGCTCCTGGGCGGCGCGTTGGCGCTGACACTGGGGCACAAGAAGGGCGCGAAAGTCGCGGAAAACGACGCGAAGACAGCGACCAGCAGCGACTCGAAGACGGACCAGGCCAAGGACGACAAGGGCGACAAAGCCAAAGACGACCAGGCCAAGGACGACAGCAAAGAAGAAGCCGCGAAGAGCGATGATGCGGGCAGCGCCAAGCCGAGCGAAAGCGCCAGCGCGGAGGCTCCCCCGAAAAACGCCACGCCCGAGGAGCAGAAGCGCTTCTACGAGGCGCTGAAGAAGAAGGCCAAGGCCGCCAAGAAGAAAGAAGAAGCCCCCGCAGAGACGGCTGCCCCGGCGAAGCACGAGGTCTCGGCGAGCTTCAACAAGAGCGCGGCGATCAGCTCGCTCCGGTCGGCAGCCTCGGCGGCCGCCAGCTGCAAGCGGCCGGGCGGTCCCACGGGTCGCGGGCGCGCCATCGTGACGTTCGCGCCGAGCGGACGGGCAACGAGCGCGAACGTCAGCGGCGGCGGCTTCGGCGGGACCACGGTCGGCGGCTGCGTCGCCTCCGTCTTCCGCCACGCGCACATCCCGCCGTTCAGCGGCAGCGCCGTCACGGTCGCCAAGAGCTTCACGATCCCAAAGTAGCCGCGCCGAGGCGCGCGGAGAGCCGCGTCATCCGCTCCTCCTTCCGCGTCTCCGCCAGCGCCAGACGGAGCGCGCGCGGATCGGCCACCAGCACGCACAGCCGCCGGGCTCGCGTGACGGCCGTGTACAGAAGGTTCCGCGACAGCATCACGAAGTGCGCGGTGAGCAGCGGGATCACCACTGCCGGGTACTCGCTGCCCTGGCTCTTGTGGATGCTGGTGGCGTAGGCCAGAAGCAGCGCTTCGAGGTGCGAGTCCTCGCAGACTATGTGCCGCTCGTCGAAGCGCACGACCAAGCGGCGAGCCTCCGCGTCGACGGAGACGATGCGCCCGATATCGCCGTTGAAAACCTCGCGCTCGTAGTCGTTCCGGGTCTGCATCACCTTGTCGCCTTCGCGCAGCGTCTGGCCCCGGGACACCAGCGCCGCCCCCGCGGGATTGAGCGCCTGCTGCAGCATCGCGTTGAACGCCACGGTGCCGGCCGCGCCGCGGTGCATGGGCGAGAGCACCTGGACGTCGTCGACCGCATCGAGCCCGAAGCGGCGCGGAATGCGCCGCGTCACCAGCTCGCGCACCACCTCCGCCGCCTGCTCCGGATCCTTTCGCGGAATGACGAAGAAGTCCGCATCGGGCTCGTCCGCGCCCGCGCTCCCGGGCATCTCGCCCTCGTGGATGCGGTGGGCGTTGACCACGATGCGGCTCTCGTGCGCCTGGCGGAAGATCTGCTCGAGCCGCACCGTCGGCACTGCGCCCGACTCGATCACGTCGCGCAGGAACGCACCAGGGCCGACCGACGGCAGCTGGTCGGCATCGCCCACGATCACCAGCCTCGCCGCCGACGGAATGGCCGAAAGCAGGGCGGCGGCCAGCGGCACGTCGATCATCGATGCCTCGTCGACGATCACCGCGTCGGTGTCGATCGGGTTTTCCACATGGCGCTGGAAACTCCCGTTGCGCGGCTCGAACTCGAGCAGCCGGTGGATCGTCGTGGCAGCGCGCCCGGTCGCCTCACTCATGCGCTTGGCAGCGCGCCCGGTCGGCGCCGCGAGCCGGACGCCGAGCCGCGCCCGATCGAGCACGCTCAGGATGGCGCGCACGATGGTCGTCTTGCCCACGCCGGGGCCACCCGTCACGATCACGACCTTGCGCTCGGCTGCCGTCTGCACCGCGCGGCGCTGGTGGTCGGCGAGCTCGAAGCCCGCGCGCTCCTCGAAGGCGCGGACCGCGCCTTCGAAGCCCGGCAGCGACCGGCCCGGGCTGTCGAGCAGCCGGGTCAAGAGCGCGGCGACCTCGCACTCGGCGGAGTGGAGCCGCGAAAGGAACACCGCGTCGTCCTCGACCACCACGCGCCCGGACGCCCAGAGCGCGTCGATGGCTGCTTCCACATGCGCCGCATCGATCTCCAGCATCTCCGCGGCGCGCTCTACCAGCGCGGCGCGCGGCCACAGCACGTGCCCCTGGTCGGCCAGCATTCCGAGCTCGTGCAGCACGCCGGCTTGCGCGCGCTCGGGGTGGTCGCCGGAAATGCCGAGCGAGCGCGCAATGCGGTCGGCCGTCTTGAAGCCGACGCCGCGCACTTCGAGAGCCAGGCGGTAGGGCGAGCGCTGCAGCACCGCTGCGGCGCGCTCGCCGTAGCGCTCCAGGATGCGCGCGGCCAGAGCCGGCGACGCGCCGTGCGTCTGCAGGAGCAGCATGATGCTGCTGACCGCGCGCTGCTCGCTCCACGCCTTCTTGATCTCCACGATGCGACGCTGGCCGATGCCCGGCACCTGCTTGAGCCTGTCCGGATCGGTATCCAGCACCTGGAGGCTGTCCATGCCGAACTTCTCGACGATGCGCTTGGCGAATCCCGGCCCGACCCCCGGGACCAGCCCCGAGCCCAGATACTTCTCGAGCCCGAGAAGCGTGCTCGGCGCGATCGGCACCAGCGTCGCAGCCTTGAGCTGCTCACCGTGACGCGGGTCGTTGACGATGTCGCCGGTGACCCTCACCCGCGTCCCCGGTCCGACAGCCTGGAACGTCCCCACCACGGCGATCGGCCCTCGCCGCTCGCCCTCCACTGATCCGATGCGGATCACGCGGAAGCTCGTCTCCTCGTTCTCGTAGGTGACGCGCTCTACTTCCCCGGTGAGCGTGATCGGCACAGCGGCCGCTACTCTAGACGAGCCGCGCGCGGGCGCCAGGGGGTTGGAGGGCCGGCCGCCCCAGCTCCCACCTCAGCCGGCACGCGCTTCCCGTCACTTGCAGGCGCCCGCCGTGCACGCCCTCCAGGTGACACCAGGTGCACAGGGCGATCACGTTGTCGTCCTCGTCGCTGCCACCGTGTGAGCGGAACTGCACGTGGTGCGGCGTCACATCATGCCGCGAGCACACGGGACTCGAGCACGTGTAGCGGTCGCGCGCGTAGATGTGGGCGTATTTCTCGCTTCGCTCGGTGAGGTGCCGCCACGTTTCCCAGGCTGTGTCGCACAGGAAGCGGGCGAAGCTCGTGCCACGCGGTAGGTGCTTGTGCATCACGCCGGCGAGGGCGCGCCAGAAACGTGCCGTGTCCCCCGCCACCCGGAGATCCATCCGCACACTCGCCGCGCCGGAGCCGGCGCCGAGCCTAGCGGACATCTGGCCTTGTGCTTCGAGCACTGCTTCGCGGTCGCCGGAAAGTACGCGCGACTCGAGCTGGCGGATCTCCCGCACCGTCTCCTCCGATGGTGGCGTCACCCGCCCACCGATGTCCCGCGAGAGCTCCGCAGCGCGCACTTCTTCTCCGAGATGCTTCACCGTGCGCGCCCTCGCTCGCCCGACCCAGGCGTCGGCCGTCTCCGCGGTCGCGACCCGCGAAATCAGGAGCGCCGCTTCGTACCCGATCTCGCCGGCGCCCAGGGCGCCTCGCACCCGCGCACACCAGCGCCGCGCCAGGGCGACCTTCGCCTTGAAGCTGGACGGCGAAATGCCGAGGCGCTCGCGGACGTACTGCGACTCGCTCGCGTACCCGAGCTTCCGCCAGCCTTCGCCTTCGTGAAACGCCCGCGCTGCCCGGCCCAGCTCCACCTCGCGCTGACCCAGCTCTCGCGAAAGCTCAGCGATTCGCGCATCCAGCGCCCGCAGGCTCCCGGGCAGCTCGAAGAACGACGCGGCGCGTTTCCCCCCGGGACCGCGCTCGGTGAAGTTCTTCTCGCAGCGCCTCTCCGATTCCTCGCGCCAGGCGCCGAGCTGCTGCCGCCAGCTGGTCTGTGCGTCTGCCTCGCGCTCGGCGTGGTCGAGGACCTCCAGATCGCTTTCCGGCAGGAGATGCGAGAGCGAGCTGTAGCTCTCTGAAAGGAGCGCATGCACGACACCCTCCATCGTGCGCTCTCCGAACGCGTGCTCGGCGAAGCGTCGGGTCCACTGCCAGAGCCACGCATCCGCCGCGCTCAGCGTTGTGCCGAGCGTCACCATCTGCGCGGCGTGGTCGCTCTCGTGCGAGCACTCTTCCACTGGAGCCACCTCGCGCGAGTCGACCTTTGGCACCAGTCGCGCCCGCATCTCGCGCACGGTCGAGCCGAGCGCCAGCTCCGTCAGCGCCGAGTCTGTTTCCATGGTCGCGTGGCGCGCGACGAGCTCCGCCATGCACCAGCCGATGGCGCCGCCCGAGAGCGCCGCGCGGAGCTGCGGGAGCTTGGCCACGCGCTCGGCGAGCAGGCGCGACTCGCCCGCCCAGCGAGCACTCCGCCCGCAGCGCTCGCGCGCATACGCGCCGAGCGACGAGAACCCGAGCTCGTGATGCCCGCTTCGCTTGGCAAGCAACTCCAGCAGCTCACCCAGCATCAACCGCGTCCGGCCCTCGCCCCGCGCGAGCTCGGCGAGCCGCGAGTCGAGCCGCACGAGCTCATCCGGCGGGGCCGCGCGCGCCGGACACACCCCCGCGCTGGACGACCACCACGAAGCGGCAGCACCCCCGGAAAACATGCAGGTAGTCTAGTGATCGCTGAACATATGTCAAGTGCTGCATGAAGGAAAAGCGCGCCCAGGTCGAGGCATGCGCAGCGGCTCGCGAGGAGGCCCGGCGCGGGTGCCTCAGAGTTCGCTATAGCTCCCGCGGTCGTAGCCTCGCAGCGATCGGATTTCGCGTACTTGCGAGGACCGGCTGACGGTCAGCGCGGGCGAGATCGATTTTTCGTGCGCGCAGGTGAAACCTGGCGTTCGCCGACGCGTTCTTCTAGTCGATGCGTTCTTCTACTGCCAGTGCGATGCTCCCGGACATCGTGGACCCGGAGCCGGCGCAGATCTGGTTCGGCCAGCGTGGCTACGTGCTGCGGTCGGACGGGGACACTTACTGCGTGATGCTGGGTGACACACTCGTCGGGCCGTTCGCCGAGGGCGACGTCGCGACGCGCGACGTCCTGATCGCGATCGTCGTGCGAAATCTCGGCCGCAGTGTGCCGTGGTCGGAGATGGCGCAGGCGTTCCGGGTAGGTCGGGCGACAGTGGGTCGAGCGATGCAGCGTTTCAAGCGCGGCGGGCTGCGCGCGGTTGCGGATACGGGCCGCCACGGCGGCACGACGAAGCGGACACCGCAGCTGGATCGGAAGCTGTTTGCACTGTTCGATCAGGGGCTTGGCGTTCGCGCGGCGCATCGGGTCGTAGCCAAGCGGATCAGCTACGGCACCGTGCAGGCCATGCACCAGGAGTGGCTCGCACAACGTCCGTCACAGGACGCACCAGCGCAGCCGTTGCTGCGCGACATGGACGTTGCGGCCGACGCTGCGGCAGCCAATGACAACGCCGGCGCTGCCGAGGGCGACGCGGAGGCCCTGGCCGGCGTCGAAGAGCCGCTGCGGTCCACGGACGTGTTCGAGGTTCCCGAGCGCTCGCGCCAGGCAACGCAGCGCAAGGAGCGGACGCCGGAGGAGCTTCTTCCGGAGGGAAAGAGCGAGCTCGTGCAACATGTGGGAAGCTGGATCCTGCTGGCGCTTCTGGGCAGGCTGGGCGTGTACGACGAGGCTGCACGCTGGAGCAGCAAGGTGTCGCGCGTGACCCTGCGCGTCGTGCTCGACGCG